>Ga0210405_10001114_pt1 | contig 32279 bp, 32 predicted proteins | sample IncBWH11MmetaG_FD_155492 | JGI IMG/M metagenome (GOLD analysis project Ga0210405, IMG submission 155492) | Forest soil microbial communities from Barre Woods Harvard Forest LTER site, Petersham, Massachusetts, United States - Inc-BW-H-11-M | ecosystem: Environmental > Terrestrial > Soil >...
TCAGGTGCGAGGGTGAGGGGGCGGGGGTGAGAGGTGAGAGGGAGCCCTGCGCGTGCAGGTGCGGTAGGGATGCGCTCCCGCGCGTCCGGCGTCGCCTGTCCATAGAACGCGAACAGCGCACAAAAAGGGAACTAAGGATAAGGGCGGGTGCGTTATCAGCAAAAGGAAGTTTCGGCACGTGCAACGCCGGATCGCGCTGAGCGCGTTGCGACCGGCTGCAGTGGTCATTTTCATGCCAATTCGCAGTTGACAACTAATCCACCGGACCAGCGCGAGTCCACGTCGGAAACAAAAATTTCGCGATTCGGCAAGTAAATTATTTGTTCTGTGTCGAATTTGATTGACCCGAATGGCGTCTGGCGGGTAAAAGTGGGGCGTTATGGAGTAAAGTGGTTCACTGGACCATGATTTGCCGATGGATTCGCCTCAGATTGAGCAGCCGTTATTTACCGGAGAATTCCGGCACGCGATGGACGCGAAGAATCGCGTTACCATCCCGTCGCGCTGGCGTCGGGGCGAGATAGACGAGTTCTTTTCTATCCCCAACCTGGAGGGAGGGTTTTTGATGGTAATGCCCCCGGGGGAGTTTAAGCGCTTAGCAGAAAAAGTAGAGCATGACGAGAGTTTGGCACCAGCTGAGAGGCGCAGATTTATCCGTCAATTTTCTTCCCGCGCGCAACATGTCACCAGTGATAAGCAGGGACGAATCGTGCTGCCAGACGAGCAGTGCAAACTGCTGAATTTGCGGAGCGAAGTGGTGCTGGTCGGGAATTACTCCAGATTCGAGATCTGGAGTCCGGAGGTTTGGCAAAAGACGACGGAGGAGGACGCCCCGACGTTCAGCTACTTGCTGGGACGGGTTGGGATCTAATCGATGAAGACGATTTACAGGCTTTTTGGAAGAGGCAACTGGACTGAAAGGGCGAGATGATCACGTTAATTGACGAGAAATACATGCCTGGAGAAGGACAGAATGCCGGACGCAGTTTTCACGTGCCGGTTCTTTTGCGTGAGACTGTCTCGGCGCTTCAACCGGCGGCGGGGAAGATCTTTTTAGATGGGACAGTTGGAGGTGGCGGCCACTCTCTGGCATTTTTGGAAGCGGGCGCGTCGGTGATCGCTTGCGATCAGGATCCTGAGGCTTTGGCAGAAGCCGCAAGGCGGCTTGCCGTCTTTGCAGGCCGGGTTCGGTTTGTCGAGTCGAATTTCGCTGACCTAACTGATCGGCTGCAGAGTTTCGGCGTGACTGAATTTGACGGTATTCTTCTCGATCTCGGGATTTCGTCGCATCAGCTTGATACTCCTTCCCGCGGTTTTAGTTTTTTGGGGGATGGGCCGCTGGACATGCGCATGGGGCCGCATGTCCAGCGGACAGCAGCAGATATCGTGAACCATGGTTCGCAGGCAGAGCTGGCTCAGATTTTTTATGAATTCGGAGAGGAGCCGGCAGCGCGGCGTCTGGCGGCGCATCTGGTGAAGGTGCGTACGAGGGTTCCGATTCAGACAACGCAAGATTTAGTGAGGGCGGTGGAGTCGATCATCCCCAAACGAGGACCGAAGAATCCCGCCACGAAAGTTTTCCAGGCGCTCCGCATCGCGGTAAACGCGGAGTTAAGCGTTCTGGAGCGCGCACTGCACGAGTTAAGCGATACGGTAAAGCCCGGGGGGCGAATGGCCGTCATTACCTTTCACTCTTTGGAGGATCGTATCGTAAAACGTTATTTTAGAGAAGTTAGTCAGGAATGGGTCGACAGGCCTGAGTGGCCGGCGCCGCGGAGAAATCCTGCGCACGCCTTTCGGTTGATAACGTCTCGGCCGATTGAGCCGAGCGAGGAAGAAGTACGACAAAACTCACGTGCTCGCAGTGCGAAGCTGCGGGTCATTGAAGGGATCGGTAATGAATCGTAACCGCAGCAATATCACATATTCTATCAAGGTTGCTTCTATCTTAAAGGTAGTTGTCAGCACGGCAATCCTGGCGACCGCCGGGTTGTCCTATGTCTATTTGAAGAATCAGCTCCAGCAGTATGGAGAGATTCAACGTCGATTGGAGCACGAGCTCACTGAAATCCGAACTGCCAACGAGGCTGTCCGTGTGCAAATTACCCAACTCAGTTCGCGAGGTATTCTCGAAAAGAAGTTGGCCAAGAATTCGCTCGGCCTGGTGCCGATTGCGAGTGATCAAATCGTTCGCCTTAACCAGCGTCACGATGGCATCGGAGATGAGTTGAGGGTCGTCTCCAATCGCGGCTTTAACCAATGATGCGGAATGCACAAGCGCGCGCCGTCACGGTCTGTTTTGGATTGGTCGGCCTATTCAGTGTCTACTCGTTTCGCCTGATCGATCTACAGATTGTACAGCACGAGAAGTTCACGACGCTTGCTGCGGAAAAACATAACCATAAACAGATAATCTATGCCAGGCGTGGTATCATCCGAGACTGTCATAACGAGCCTCTTGCAGAAAACATCCCGGTCAAGACCGTCGTTGCAGACGCGTCGCATATTCGGGATCCGGTGGCTGTGGCAGCGGCAATCGCGGATCAGCTTGAAATGGATCCGCGCGACATCGCATCTAAGCTGAGCCAGAGCGGCAAAGGCAGCAAACACATTGTTCTGAAGCCGGAGATTCCGGAGGAGACGGCCGAAAAGATCAAGGAATCTCTCCGCGTCGCGAACTTGCGCGGAATCTATTTTGATCAGGACTTTGTTCGGGTGTACCCGAATGGGCAGATGCTTTCGCAGGTGATCGGGTTTGTCGACCACGATCACAGCGGAACGATGGGGATCGAGCGCACGATGCAGGATTTTCTGCAGGGCACCGACGGTTTTCGTTACATCGAGACGGATAGGACGGGCAAAGAATTGGTGCCCTATCGTGGACAGGAAAGGGCGGCCAGAGACGGCTGTGACGTGAAGCTCACCATTGACCTCAGCCTACAGAATATTCTCGAAGCCGAATTGGACGCGGCATGCGCGGAGTTTAAGCCCAAGGATGCTTCCGCCATCATGATGCGCCCTCAGACCGGAGAAATCCTGGCGATGGCGAGCCGTCCAACGTTTGATCCGAACAAACCCGGTGAAGCGCCACGGGATCGGGGGAAAAATCGTTCGATTGTGGACATGGTCGAACCCGGCTCGACGTTCAAGATCGTTACTACTTCTGCTGTGCTCGAAGAGAAACTTGTGACACCCGATACGACGGTGTTTTGCGAGAACGGACACTTTCAGTATGCGGGGCGAGTGCTGCGTGATGCGCACCCGATGGGGGTTTTGACGGTTCATCAAGTGTTGATGAAGTCCAGCAATATCGGCGTGGCCAAACTGGCGCTGCAGCTTGGCGAGACGAAGTTGTACGAGTATATTCGGCGTTACGGTTTTGGAGAGAGGACCGGGATCGCGTTGAGCGGAGAGATTAGTGGCCTGGTCAATCCGCCTCACCGGTGGAGCAAGCTTGATATCACCCGGATTCCGATGGGCCAATCGGTGGCGGTCACTCCGTTGCAAATGGTTACAGCGATGTCGAGTATCGCTAACGGAGGTAAACTAATGAAGCCAATGATTGTTTCTGAAATAAGAGACCAGACCGGGCGCTTAGTGGCCAGTTTTACTCCGGAGATGGTCCGTGACGTCATTTCCGCCGAGACCGCTGTCAAGATCGTGTCAGCTTTAAAGGACGTTGTTAGCAAACAAGGCACAGCCCAAAGGGCGGAAGTACCAGGATTTCGTGTTGCTGGAAAGACGGGAACTGCACAAAAGGTCGATCCCCGAGGCGGTTATATGGTTGGCCGTTATGTCACCTCCTTCGTCGGGTTCATGCCGGCAGACGATCCGAAATTCGCTTTGCTGGTGCTCCTGGACGATCCGACGATGAAGGAGGGAGCAGCATTCGGTGGTACCGTTGCAGGTCCGGTTTTTGCGAGAATCGCCGAGAAAGCGGCGCGTTACCTTGATCTCCGGCCCACCGAAGAGGTTCCTCCCCCACAGCTCACGAACGGGTCGAAAAAAGTGGCTTTATCTGAGCGGAATCGCGATTAGTGCAAGCATCATGCAACTGGCAGACCTAATTCAGCGGTTAAGAGCGATATCAATAGATGGTCCGGTTGATCGAGAGATAACCGGCCTCCGCTACGATTCGCGCCGGGTAGGGCCCGGGAATCTTTTTGTTGCGGTGGGAGGCTCGTGTTTTGATGGTCATTCATTTATCGAACAAGCAGTCGACAAAGGAGCCGTTGCGATAGTTGGAGAGAAGCCCGGTCTTTCAAAGCGGGCGACAATGATCGTGGTGCCAAATTCACGTGAGGCACTGGCCCGGCTGGCGGCGACTTATTACGGCGACCCGTCCCGCAGGCTGAAGGTGATCGGAGTAACCGGCACGAACGGCAAGAGCACCACGACTTTCCTTGTTAAGCACCTGCTTGAACGCGCAAACCAATCCACAGGCCTGATTGGCACAGTCCGATACGAGATTGGCGAACGTGTGCTGCCGGCCCAGCGAACCACGCCGGAGTCGCTTGATTTACAAGAACTTTTGAGCCAGTGCGTCGAGGCGGGTTGTCGGAACGTTGTCCTGGAGGTTTCCTCCCACGCGTTAAGTCAAGGGCGGGCCAGCGAAATTGCCTTTGATGTTGGCGCCTTTACTAATCTGACGCAGGACCATCTGGACTTTCATCACGGGATGAAAGACTACTTCGAAGCAAAAGCGCGCTTGTTCGATAGCGTGCGGGACAACCAAAAAAAGGAGAGGGCCGCAGTAATCAACATTGACGATCCGTACGGACAACAGCTTGTTGCCCGATTCGGCAGAGATCTTCCGATGATCTCTTACGGAATGGGTGCTCGAGCGCAATTCCGAGCGAGTAACTTCAAGGTGGAAATGAACGGAACTTCCTACCAATTAAATGCGAAAGAGAAAAGTTACCTGGTTCGACTTCCATTGATAGGAAGATTCAATGTATACAATTCTTTGGCTGCGCTGGCGGTGGCGCACGCGATCGGTGCCGACGTTCGGACATCGGTGTTGGCCCTCGCCAATGCGCCCCAGATCCCGGGACGCCTCGAGGCGATACCGGCCAAGCGGCAGTTCCATGTGTTTGTCGATTATGCGCACACCGACGATGCATTGTTGAACGTCCTCAGAACCTGCCGCGATCTGCATCCAAATCGGCTGATTCTCGTTTTTGGATGTGGTGGAAACAGGGACGGGACAAAGCGTGTTCTGATGGGAGCCGTGGCTGATCAATACGCTGATTACGCGATTCTCACATCAGACAACCCGCGAAAGGAGGACCCGGAGGCGATCGTTCGAGATATCGAAGCAGGGTTCAAGCGCAAGAACTACGAGAAGATCGTCGATCGGAGAGAAGCAATTTCTCGAGCTATCGCGCTCGCTCAACCGAAGGACATCGTCTTAATCGCAGGCAAGGGTCACGAAAAGTACCAGGAATTCGGCGATCACACAATTCCCTTTGATGACGTTGAAGTGGCGGCGCGCGCCTTGGAAGAACATCCAGTGGAGTTGTCGAGGCATGGATCCTAGAACACTGGAACAAATCGCAAAGTGGGTTGACGGCCAAGTTCACGGAATGGGCACCGCAACGGTGACCAGAGTCGTCACGGATTCCCGTGCAATTCGCAAGGGGGAATTTTTTGTCGCCCTGCGCGGCGAGCACTTTGATGGCCATGCTTTCTTACCGGCAGTCTGGGAGGCGGAGGCAGGCGGCGCTTTGGTGAGCGAGGTTAATCTCCGCCTGAGCGGGCTACCGCAGATAGAGGTGCCGGACACCTTGTCAGCACTGCAACGTCTGGCCAAGGGATACCGAAACGAGCTTCGTCTCAAGGCGATTGGGGTTACCGGAAGTAGTGGCAAAACCAGCACCAAAGAGATGATCACCTCGGTACTCCGAGAAAGATTTTCGGTCGCCAAAACAGTGGGGAACTACAACAACCATATAGGGCTGCCTCTGTCCGTTCTTGGGGCGAGCTGCGCGGACGAAGCGGGCGTATTCGAAATGGGTATGAACCATGCCGGCGAGCTTGCGCCGCTTTGCGAAATTGCGCGCCCCGACGTTGCAGTGATCACCAACGTGGGCATTGCCCATATCGGTCACCTTGGGACTCGAGAAGCGATCGCGAAGGAGAAAGCCGTCGTCGCTGAAGCAATTCCGGCCGAAGGGATTGTCGTTCTAAACGCGAACGACGAATTTACGGACTGGATGGCGGCCCGCTGTAAGGCACGTGTGATCCGCGCCGGTCTTAAGCTCGGGGATCTCCAGGCGCGAAATATCGAGCACACTGACAAGGGCGCAAACTTCACACTGGCATATGGCGCGGTCTCAAGGCGCGTCGCATTACCGGTCCACGGTGAACACATGGTAATCAACGCGTGTCTTGCTGCGGCCGTCGGCGTCGGGCTGGGCTTGACTCTCGAAGAATGTGGAGCCGGTTTAGCGAAGACCACGATTCCGGGAAATCGCCTTAAGATTCAAAGACTTGGGCGCGTGCTCGTGATTAACGACGCCTATAATGCAAATCCGGACTCGATGGTAGCAGCGCTCAGGACCGCGGCGCATTTTGCAGTTAAAGGCCGTCGCGTAGCGGCGCTCGGCCGGATGGGGGAACTTGGGGAACAGTCTGAAATCGGTCATCGCCAGGTGGGTCGAGCGGTGGTGGAATGCGAATTCGACCATCTTGTTACCGTGGGCGATGAAGCCCGGCTGATGGCCGAAGCTGCCAACTCGGCAGGCCTGAAATCCACGAAACAGGCAAAGACCCACGAGCAAGCGATCGAAGCGCTGCTCGAGTACCTGGAACCCGGTGACCTTCTGCTCGTGAAGGGAAGCCTTTCGTCTGCCATGGATCGCATCGTGGCTGGGCTTGAGGCCGCAAAGAGTCAAGCGAAGTGGAGGTCCGCATGATGTTCTACTTGTATTACCTAAGCCAGGGGCCAAACGCGATCGCCGGCGGATTTAACGTTTTCCAGTATGTCTCATTCCGAGCTGTTTGCGCTGCGATCACAGCGTTCCTGCTTTGTCTTGTTTTTGGGAATTGGGTGATTCGTCAGCTGACATCGCTCAAATTCGGTCAGCCGATCCGTACCGCGGACGAGGTACACCGACTTTACGAGCTCCATGGAGCTAAAAAGGGCACCCCAACCATGGGTGGAGTGTTTTTCATGGGCTCGGTCGTCGTTTCCACCATCATCTGGGCGCGGCCAGATAACGGTTTTGTCTGGCTTTGTCTATTCACGATTGTTTTTACGGCCGGACTCGGGCTGGTAGACGACTTTCTCAAAGTCACCAAGAAAAAATCGGATGGTATTCCGGGGAAGATCAAGTTGATCTGCCAATTCATTCTTGCGGCAATCGTCACCGCGTTTTTTTTGCTGAATCCATCGCTGGAAGTTCAGGCAAAGGAACTTTACATCCCGTTCTTTAAAGAGCCGATTATTGCTAATTTAGGTTGGTTCACGCTTTTGTTCTTTGCGATAGTGATCGTAGGCACCTCCAATGCCGTGAACTTGACCGATGGCTTGGATGGCCTCGCGACTGGGTGCACTGTGACCGTAGCCTCGACCTACGCAATCCTGGCTTATGCTGCAGGCAACGTGGCTGTTTCAACCTACCTGGATCTACCTTTTTATCGTGAGAGCCAGGAACTGACAATTCTTTGCACCGCGTTGGCGGGGGCGGGCCTTGGATTTCTATGGTTTAACTGCCATCCGGCTAAGGTCTTTATGGGTGACACCGGATCGCTCTCAATTGGCGGGACGCTGGGTGTGGTCGCGATCTGTTGTAAGCAGGAACTTCTCTTAATTGTTATTGGGGGAATTTTTGTGATCGAGGCGCTTTCGGTGATTCTTCAGGTGCTGAGTTTTAAGCTCACCGGGAAACGGATTCTCCTGATGTCGCCGTTGCACCATCACTTCGAACTGAAGGGCTGGAAGGAAAGTACGGTTATTGTGCGATTTTGGATCATGTCGCTGATGTTCGCCTTTTTGGGCCTCGCGACTTTGAAATTGCGATGAATTTCAATTACACACGAGCAGCCGTTCTTGGGTTGGGCGCCAGCGGAGAAGCAGCTGCCAAGTTGCTGCGAAGACACGGAGCGCGCGTAACAGTTTTTGACAGCGGCAAGCCAGATCCACAAAAGATTCAGGGGCTCGAAGAGATCGGTGTTTCGGTGATCACCGGCGAAGCAGCAGATGTTGCTGAGGTCGATTACGATCTCACGGTATTGAGTCCTGGGATAGATCCGGTGGTTCCCCTGGTCCAAAATTTTCTTCGGCAAGGCGCCAGGTTGACCGGTGAACTCGAGTTGGCATTCCATTTTTGTAAGCTGCCGGTCATCGCGGTCACCGGTACGAACGGAAAAACAACGACGACCCAGATGATCGAATCGATGTTAAACGGGGCCAGCTTTCGCACCGTCGCATGCGGAAACATCGGAATGCCGTTCTCTGAAGCAGTTCAACGGCAGGAAGAATTCGATATTTTCACCGTTGAAGTCAGTTCCTTTCAGTTAGAGACGATTTGGACCTTTCGGCCGACTGTGGCGGTTTGGTTGAACCTGACGCCGGATCATCTGGACCGCTACCCGAGCATCAAGGAGTACAGCGCGGCGAAGCTGCGGGTTTTTGAAAATCAGCATTCGAGCGATTTTGCAGTGACGAACGCTGCTGACGCCTTGCCAGGTATTGTTGCGCGACAAATTCGGTTCAGCGCGTATTCGAAAGGTGCCGATTTCACTCTCCAGGGAGAAACGATTCACTTTCGGGATGCGCCGATCTTGAATATGAAAGAAACCCACGTTGCCGGGATTCATAACGCCGAGAACCTTATGGCGGCCCTGGGCACAGCGTACGCCTTGCAAATCCCTTGGGAGAAGGCCAGATGCGGACTGACAGAATATCGGCTTCTCCCGCACCGTTGCGAGAACGTGGGGGAGATAGACGGCGTAGTCTTTATCAACGACTCGAAAGCAACGAATCTGGATGCCCTTGTCAAGGCCCTGGAATCGCAACCAGAACCGGTGGTCTTGATTGCCGGCGGAAAAGACAAAGGCTTTGGATTCGACGCGATCATCGATTTAATCCACGACAAGGCCAAGCACGCCGTATTAATCGGCGAGATGGCTGATCGGATTTTGCAGAGCTGGTCTAAGGTTGTGCCCTGTTCAGTTGCGCGGACCCTGAGGGAGGCGGTCGTCCAGGCTCGACAACATAGCCTTCCGGGCGAGGTGGTGCTTTTCTCACCGGGAACATCTTCGTTCGACATGTTCAAAAATTATGGCGATCGCGGCAATCAATTCCGCGAGATCATCCAGGAGTTAGCAAGGTGAGACTAATTAAGAGACCTGTCAAAAGGACCCCAAGGAAAAAGCTCCGGGCGGCCGGTCAGCGGTCCGTCGCGAAATATGCGGAGGAAGATTACTCCGCTGAGGAGCCGAATGTAAAATTGTCGCGAGCATTCGTGGTGGTGCTGCTGCTTCACGTGGTCGCAGTGGGAGGGATCTTCGCGTTTAGTGCGCTGAAGGATCAGCAAACCGGCAAAGCGGAATCAGCCAATGGAAAGGCTGCTCCGTCGCTGACTAAGGCGGTGCGAGATTCAGGGACGCTGGATAAACCCGGGAACAAAGCAGTTGCACCGGATGTGCAGAAATTAGTGGAATCATCGCACCTTGCAGGGGCCGGTGGAGGGAAGGCTCAGTACGGCAACGTTGCCCAGGAGGGCTCGGGCGAAGCCGGGAAATTTTATGTGGTCCAAAGCGGAGATAGTCCCGCCAGGATTGCCAAGAAGTTCAAAGTTAGTTACGCGGACCTATTAAAAGCGAACAACATAGAAGATCCCAAGAAATTGCAAATTGGACAAAAGTTAGTAATCCCGTGAACCGGTGTATAAACAAAGCGCATATATTTTGGTTTTAGCTGTTGCTGCACTAGTCACTATCGGTTTGGTTATGCTGTACAGCACGGGGGCCTTTGCTCCCGACAGCCACGGAGATCAATTCAACTTCCTGAAGAGACAGAGCGTCTGGTTGGTCGTAGGTTTTACCTTCTCCATAGTATTCGCCTTGGTCGATTACCATTGGCTCCAGCGGTCCTGGTACCTTCTTTTCCCTGCCGCCCTGATGTTATTAGCTCTCTGCTTTGTGCGTCCAATCGGGATGCGCGTCAACGGTTCCTGGCGTTGGATACATGTGGGATCAATAACATTTCAAGCATCAGAGTTGGCGAAGCTCGCTTCGATTATTTTTATTGCGTGGTGGTTCTCAAAATTTGAGGCGAAATGCAAAGGATTCTTGATGGGATTGCTCTATCCTGTCGCCGTGATAGCGATCCTTCTCACACTGATCGTTCTTGAGACCGACCTGGGGACGACGCTGCTGATTGGCGGAGTGGTTTTTCTCATGATGTTCGTCGCGGGAGCCAGTCCAAAATTCTTGGGGCCACTGGTTCTCGCGGGGTTCGCTGCGCTCTTGATCATCGCCTGGCACATCTCCGAACGACAAGGACGGCTTTTGGCGTTCCTGCATCCCGATCAATACCAGGAGAGGGAAGGTCATCAGCAATGGATGGGTTTAATTGCTTTCGGATCGGGCGGAGTTGAAGGCCTGGGTTTGGGTAACGGACGGCAAAAAATGCTCTATCTGCCGTATGCGCACACCGATTTCATTTTTCCGGTGATCGGTGAGGAACTTGGTCTGCGAGTAACGCTGGTGATCGTGTTTTGTTACCTTTTGATTGCCACCTCTGGCATCCTGATAGCGCTAAATGCCAAAGACAGATTTGGCATGCTGCTGGGATTTGGTTGCACAGCCATCCTGGGGCTGCAAGCCGCGATTAATATAGGTGTGACGACTTCAATGTTGCCCAACAAAGGACTTCCGTTGCCGTTCATCAGCTACGGTGGTTCGAATCTTTTTTTCTGTCTCGTTTGTATTGGCATCCTGATCAACATTTACCGACAAGGAAAAGACGACAAGACGGTTGCAAATACCCAAATGATGGTTCGGGTCAGACATGTTTCCCGAATTTAGCAGTTCGTTCCTAATGAATGTCGTGATCGCATGTGGAGGAACAGGAGGCCACCTGTTCCCGGGGCTGGCCGTTGCCGAGGTTTTGAAAAGCCGCGGACATGAGGTCCTATTGTTGATCTCCGAGAAGCAGATTGATGCGACCGCGGTGCGGGACCGGACGGAGTTTCGCATCGAGAAGATCCCTGCCGTTGCTTTGCCCGCGCTTTTTTCGGCGCAGTTTTTTTCGTTTGCTACGAAGTTCCTGAATGGCTTTGCGGCTTGTCGGCGCATCTATCGTTCATTCGGTCCGGACGCGGTTCTTGGCATGGGTGGATTCACATCAACCGGACCTATATTAGCTGGTCGGATGGCTGGTCTACCGACGTTCATTCACGAATCGAACGCGATCCCGGGGAGGGCCAACCGTTTGAACGCGTGGCTTTCGAAAAAGGTGCTACTGGGATTCGAAGAGTGCGCTCTCTGTTTCCCGGATGTGGCCATTGAAGTGACCGGGACCCCTATTCGCAACAGTTTGAAGAGGCAGGTTGATCGAAACCAGGCGTTGGACAATCTGCGCTTAAAGGCCGGCTTGCAGACCGTACTGGTCATGGGCGGAAGTCAGGGAGCACACGGAATAAACCAGGCGGTGTTGGCGGCCTTGCCTCGATTTGCAGCGAGGCCGGTCCAGTTCATCCATCTGACCGGAAAGGAAGACGAGAACTACGTTTACGAATGTTATCAGAAGGAAGGAATCCCCGCTTTCGTGAGCGCTTTCTACCATCGAATGGAAGAAGTCTACACCGTTGCGGACATCGCCATCGCCAGATCTGGCGCAGCTAGTCTCACCGAGATCTCTTACTTCGGTTTGCCGACAATCTTGATTCCCTATCCGTTCGCGGCCGAAAATCATCAACTTTTGAATGCAGAAATGTTTGCTAGGCACGGCACTGCTGAAGTATTAGAGGAGTCGCGTGTCAGCGGAGATACGCTTGGCTCATTGATAGACCATTTTTTGAATAACGGAGCGAGGTTGCGCCCGGCTGCCGAGCAAACCCGCGCACTTGCACCGGAGACCGCTGCGAACAGGATTGCCGAAATCATAGAGAGCTCGCCTAAATGACTTTTGATCTGCCAAAAAAGCTCACCGCATTTCTCTGGGAAGGTCCAAAGCGCATCCATCTGATAGGAGTGGCCGGCTCTGGAATGAGCGGCATCGCCGGTTTATTGCTTGCTCTTGGCAATCGCGTGAGCGGATGCGATCGAGTAAGTACACTTGAGACGAGGCGGCTTGAGACGCTCGGGTTAAGGTTTTATCTCCCGCAAACAGAGGAGACTGTTCGCGGCGCTGAGCTCGTAATCTATTCTTCCGCAATCAGAGCTGGGAATCCGGCTTTCGATGAAGCGGTCAGGCTGAAACTCCCGTTGGTGCGGCGTGCGGAAGCACTGGCCGCGATTATGCAGATCAAAAAAGGGATTGTGATTGCCGGGATGCACGGCAAGACCACGACCTCTTCGATGGCAGCGCATGTTCTTCGGGTCGGTGGCCTGAACCCTTCGCACTATGTGGGGGCTGAGATCCCGATCCTTGGTACGAATGCGCATTGGGAGCCAGTGGGAGATTATTTTGTTGCGGAAGGAGACGAAAGTGACGGCACACTCCGGATTTACCATCCGGAGCACGCGATTATCCTGAATGTCGAGGAGGAACACCTCGACTATTATGCTGACTTGGTTGCGATTGAGCGGGTGTTCAATCAGTTCCTGGATCAGGTGGCCGGTAAAATCATTTACTGCGCGGACGATCCTCATGGAGCGCGACTCTGCTCAGAGCGGCCGAATTCCATTTCTTATGGCAGAGCCAAAACAGCGCTGTACCAATACCGAAATTTCGAAGGCGCACCCTTTGGATCACATTTTGAAGTCTGGAAAGGAAATTTCCTGCTCGGGGAATTAACCCTCGGGGTTCCGGGTGCTCACAACGTCAGCAATGCGTTGGCAGTTATTGCACTGGCGTCGGAGATAGGAGTGCCGTTTTGCAAGATTACGGAAGCGCTTGAGTCTTTCCGGGGAGCCAAGAGAAGATTTGAAATCAAGCTCCAAACAGAAGCGTATACGGTCGTTGACGATTACGGTCATCATCCGACCGAGGTTAGAGCGACGCTCGAGACCGCGCGCTCCCTTGGGAACAAGCGGGTCGTCGTGATGTTTCAACCGCATCGCTATACTCGGACAGAGGCGCTGAAGAAGGAGTTCGGAGCAGCGTTCGATCGGGCAGATCTCGTTTTCGTGACGGACATTTATGCCGCGAGTGAAAAGCCAATTCCAGGAGTCTCCGGTCACACGATCGTATCGGCTTTGCGGGATCACGGACATCCGGGCGCCGTTTATGTGCCCAGACGAAACGTTTTACACCGTGAGGTTGGGCGAATCGTGGAGCCGGGCGACTTGATTTTGAGTCTTGGGGCTGGAGATATCCACGAAGAGGCCGCGAAGCTAATACAAGATCTCGAGACCGCTGCACGACTCCGCGAAGTTATGGGTCCAGGAGAGGTGAGGCTATATGAGCCGCTTTCCAAGCATACCACGCTGCGCGTGGGTGGACCGGCGCAGTTCTGGATAGAACCGGAGACACGAAGCGGACTCGCCAACGTTTTGGAATTCTGTGCTGCGCACCGACTCCCAGTGATGTTAGTCGGTCGAGGTTCAAACCTTTTAGTACGGGATGGTGGCATTTCCGGGGTAGTAATTCATTTGGCCCGAGGCGATTTCATTGCCCTCAGCGTCGAGGAAACGGAAATTCACGCAGGTGCGGGAGTTCGGCTTAAGCAAGTCTCCGCGACCGCGCGCAACGCCGGGATCGGTGGGTTCGAGTGGATGGAAGGGATTCCGGGAAGTGTTGGAGGCAGCCTTCGCATGAATGCCGGAGCGATGGGGATAGAGACATTCGAGCGGGTGGTCAGCGTGCAGGTTGTTAGTCTCCGGGGCGAGTTCGAGACCCTGCGGCCAGACCAGATGCAAGTTCAATACCGTAACGTACCAACCTTGCGGGATCGCTACGCGGTTTTCGCGATTTTCCGCGGAGAACGTGCCGGCTTCGAGGTGATCGATCAACGGTTGTCCGAGTCGAATTACAAAAGAAAGACGACGCAGCCAATCGCTTCCAGCGCCGGCTGTATCTTTAAGAATCCGCGCGAATGCCCGGCAGGAAAACTCGTCGAAGAGTTAGGACTAAAGAACCGGCGAATCGGTGCAGCGCGTGTTTCGGAAATTCACGGGAACTTTATCGTGAACGATGGCGGCGCGCGTGCACAGGACGTTCTCCAGCTGATAGGTGAAATTCAGTTGGCGGCAAAAGAGCAGCGGGGAATCGATTTGCAAACTGAAGTACAGATTGTTGGAGTGGATGATGAATAGCTTTTTGTTCAAGAAGAAAGTCGCGGTGTTGTGTGGCGGACCGAGCTCCGAGCGCGAGGTCTCGCTCCGCTCTGGATCGGCTGTCACGAAGGCCTTGCGAGCTCTTGGAGCGAACGCTTACGAGATCGATGTCCAAGACGGCGATTTTCATCTGCCCGACGGAACAGAGCTGGTTTTTAACGCTTTACACGGAACTTTTGGCGAGGATGGCACTGTTCAAGCAATTCTTGAGAACAAAGGCGTGCCGTACACGGGCGAAGGTGTTGAAGGCAGCCGCGCAGCTTTCGATAAGATCGAGAGCAAAAGGCGTTTTATTGAACACGGGGTGCCCACGGCTCCCTACGTGACGTTGCGGAAGGGAGAAATCCTTAATCTTGCGGTTCCTTACGTTGTGAAGGTGCCTTGTCAAGGATCCAGTGTCGGCGTCTACATCGTAAAGGAAGCTGCCGAGGGTGCAACGGCTTTGGAAAAGGCATTTGCGCAAGCCGATACGATATTGGTTGAGACCTTTGTTAGCGGTCGGGAGCTAACGGTTGGGGTTTTGGGAGAAACCGCATTGCCAATCATTGAGATCCGGCCGCGAGGTGGTTTTTACAGTTACGAGAATAAATACACCTGGACCAATCGCGGCGGTGCAGCAGAACACGAATGCCCCGCACGCCTGAGCCATGTGGAGAAGAAGATTGTCGAGCAGGCGGCTTTAGCGGCGCACCGTGCGCTGGAGTTGGAGATTTACTCCCGGGTGGACGTCATTCTGAATAAAAACCGAGAGCCTCAGGTCTTGGAAGTCAATACGATTCCTGGTATGACTGAGACCAGCTTGTTGCCTGAGGCTGCCGCAGCTGCTGGTATTTCGATGGCCCAGCTCTGTGAACGGGTCGTCCGATTGTCTCTGGAAAGGAGGGCGGCGCGCAAGCGGTGATCATCAAAAAGTCAGCACGTAAGCAGAACAAACGAGCTTCCAGCACCCGGCAGCGAAAGCATCAGCATCTTCTCGACGTAAAAGTTCGGGCGAAAAATGTTGCGGCACGGCGCACGCAGAACGTTTTGCTCGTATTGTGCGGCCTCGTCCTGATTGCTTTTGTGCTCGGCGGGATCGCTTTTGGAGCAAAGCGAGCGTTAAATTCGCTGTTCTTTGCAAATTCCGATTACGCTTTGAAAACGATCGAGGTGACGTCCGATGGCAAGTTGAGTCGCGAAACGATTTTACATACGGCAGATGTCTCGGAAGGGAAAAACATTTTCTCGATCGATCTTCCTAAAGTGCAAGAAAAGCTGGGTTCGCTGCCACAGGTCGAGGATAGCCGGATCCAGCGAATTCTTCCGAACAAGCTAGTGATTTCAATTCAGGAACGGCGGCCCGTTGCATGGGTGGTTCCGCCTGAAATGAATACCGGGTCATTTAACTTTGAAAACGCTTATCTTGTCGATCGGCGCGGGATCCTTTTGAAGACGAAATCACTTGCGCCGGAATATCTTGGATTGCCGCTGATTATCGGCGTCGATACGTCGAATTGCCAAGCGGGCCAACCGTTGGAACAGGACGAAGTGAAGGCGGCGCTCGATCTGATCCGTGCTTCAGCAGAGATTCTTCAGGGTCGTCTGCAGATTCAAAGCATCGACGTATCGAAGGGATACTGCCTGGTCGTCACCGACAAACAGCGGGCGAATATCACGTTCAGCACCGATGAGATCGAATGGCAGCTGCACCGGCTGGAAACGGTCCTTAGTTACTGCGACAAGAATAACCGTGAACTGCAGACGGTGAATCTGATGGCCCAGCGCAATGTGCCGGTGACGTTTGTGCCGCAGGCTGTACCGGCGGCACCAAACGCCTCAAGCGCCGGTTCCAACGATGCATCCGCCGCCGATGCCAAGTCAAAACCGGCGCCGGCAGGATCGACAACGCCAAGCCAGTCCAAAGGCGCTCTTTCACCGAGGAGCTCGAAATTACAAGAAAAGAAAATGCAACAACGCGAGCACGGCAAATTGAAGCCGTTTAAAGAAGGACGAGCTTTGACCCGTCCTCCTGCGGCCACGGAAGCGGACGTGACGGAGCCTGTGCCTCTCGTTCGGCGAATAACCCCAACTCGATTGAATGGCTAGAGACAACATCTTTGTGGGCCTTGAGATTGGCACTTCAAAAATCTGCGCTGTTGTCGCGGAGGCGCGGCACGACGGTAGCCTCAAAATCATCGGAGTGGGGAACGCTCCGGCGCGTGGAGTCCGTAAGGGAGAGATAGTCGACTTTGAGACCGCGAAGCGTTGCGTCCACGATGCGATTGTGGATGCGGAAGAGAAGAGTGACGTTGAAATCAGCGAGGTCTATCTAGGAATCACCGGCAGTCACATTCGGAGTTTCAATAACCGCGGGGTGGTGGTGCTCGAAGAAGGACGAGAAGAAATTGACGAGCAGGATCTCGACGATGTCCGTACCAATGCTCGGGAAGTGAGCTTACCGATGGAAGACTGCATTCTCCACACGATTATTCAGCATTACTACGTCGACGGGCAGGATGGAGTCATCAATCCGGTCGGTTTGTTGGGGAAGAAACTGGAGGCGGATTTTCACATAGTTTATGGAATCCGCACGCGGATCCAAAACGAGATCCGTTGTGTCAAAGAATTGGAACTCGAGCCGGCCGACGTGATCATCAACTCTTTTGCGACGGCTCAGGCCGTCCTGGAAAAAAACCAGAAACAGTTGGGAGCGGTCTTGATCGATATCGGCGGAGGAACTACCGATTTTGTAGTTTACGTTGACGGAGCAGTTAAACAGAGCGGAGTGCTTGCGGTCGGCGGTGACCACATTACCAATGATATCTCGATCGGCCTGAAAATCCCTACTGCGCGCGCGGAAAAGCTCAAGGTCGATGAAGGAAACGTGACTCTTGGAACGGCCTTTCCAGGCGAAACGATTTTGCTGAAGGACGAAACGGGCTTTGCTGGAAGGGAGATCGAGAGGGAGTCGTTAAACCAGATTATACATTATCGTCTTCGGGAAACGTTAGAGATTGTGAAGCGGCAGATCGAGGCGGATCAAAATCTCCACTATGTCGGAGCGGGGGTATTCATTACGGGAGGCTGCAGCCAGATTCGCGGGTTGGAACATCTGGCATCGGATGTTTTTGGAATGCCGGTCACGATGTCGCATGCGTTGCCAATGGCTGGTGTGACATCAGCATTTGAGAATCCCCAGTTTTCTACGGCACTAGGGCTCGTGAAGTACGCTCACCTGGTGCAAATGGACAGGCCCTCTTCCGGCGGGCTCATACGGAACGCATTTCACAAACTCAAAGGAATATTTCGTAACTAGTTCAGCAATATGGTGCAGCTAAACCGGCAGTACGATCGAGAGAGGAACTCTGGCGAACCGATTCGTGTCAAGGTCATCGGGATTGGTGGTGCAGGATCGAACATCCTGGACCGTGTGATGCTTGATGGCATCGACGAGGCGGATTTGGTGGCGATTAATACGGATGTTCAGTCGCTCACCGCGTCGGTGGCCGCGCACAAAGTGCAACTTGGTCGAAATCTCACCCGCGGTCTTGGCTCTGGTGGGGACCCTGAACTCGGCTACGCGGCGGCTGAGGAAGCAACCGATGAGATCCGATCCGTCCTACAAAGTGGCACAGTGATTTTTCTCAGTGTCGGACTAGGCGGCGGTACCGGGTCTGGGGCTGCTCCTGTGGTGGCACAAATTGCAAAAGAGGAAAATGCGCTGGTGTTGGCCTTCGCGGCCGTGCCTTTCAGTTTTGAGGGACGCAGGCGCTGCGCCCAAGCCGAGGAGAGTTTGACACGGCTGCGCGCAATTGCTGACGCAGTGGTTTGTTTTGAAAATGACCGGATGGCAGAAATCACTCTCCCGAAGATGGGGATTCACGAAGCCTTTGCTGCTGCCGATCTGACAATTTCGCAAAGCATCCGTTCCGTGGCCGGTCTGCTGCAGCGACCCGGGTTATTGCACATCGGGTTTGACGACGTCTGCGCTGTCTTGCGGAACGGAGATGCGCGGGCACTTTTCGGATACGGCGATGCGGAGGGTGAGAACCGCGCGCATGACGCGCTGGCGAAGGCGCTTAAGAATCCGTTGATGAATCGGGGCGCACTGTTGGAGGAGGCTTTTCACGCAATTGTTCACATCTGCGGCGGCGCAAATGTAACTTTAGGTGAAGTTCAAATCATCATGGAGGAGCTCAACCGCTACATTAACGACCAGACACAGCTTTTCATGGGGATCGGGATCGAGCCCCGCATGGGGCATCGCTTGTCTGTTTCGATCTTAAGTTCGTTGAGCAACAGTGCAGCGAAACCGTTGATCCAAGTCCCCCAAAAATCGGTTTATGCTCTCGAGTCGGTGTCGAGGCCGGAGCCTTCGAAAGCTCCCGCAATTCCCGTAGCGCTTCCAATTGCAGCTTTGCCGGACCGCACAACACCTAGCGAACGCGCACCGGAACGCTCAGATGAGGAATTAATGCTTCCGCGGACCGAATCCGAGCCGCAAAAGCCGGTGCCGGTTCGCGCGGCTGCCAAACCGGACTCGAAACCTCAGGCGACGGCACCGAAGAAGGTCGAAGCGAAGCAGGAAACTCTCCAGTTTGAGCCGGTTTCGCGCGGGCGTTTTGAGAAGAGCGAACCAACGATTATCGATGGCCAGGACTTGGATGTACCTACGTTTTTGCGAAAGAGCGTGAAGGTCAGATAGCGCGGCTTTGCCAGAGGAGTCGTCCTCGTGCTCGTCGTCGTCCTCGAGAATCCCGATCGTTTCGCAATCAGACTAACAGAACAAATTAGTTCCATCGGTCTCTTTGCGGTCACGGAATCCCAATGCACCGAGGACGAGCACGACGACGAGGACGAGGACGATTCCAACTTCGGAATTTGGGATTAACCGGCCTGCTCGGTAGCTATCTCAGCCGCCTGTACGGTAGTTTTGCGGAAATGACGCATCGCCTGAACCAGAGCAATGGCCTGCAGGAAAGCACACAAAAAGAACGTCATACCCGCACGCCAATCTCTCGGATGAAGGTGCCCGACAAACGCAAGTATAGGGGCGCTCGTTAGGGGTCCGATTACTCCCATAATGCTGCTGATGGCAGTTAGCGAACCCATCGTAACGCCCTGCTTATGGGCATCCACGGACTTGGACACGATGCCCTGCAAAGCAGGACCGGCGGTAAAACCGAGAAGATTCGCGACAATGATCGCGTACATCATCCAACCCTCTGTCGCGGCACCGTATAAAACATAGGCCAAGAATCCGGACGACAGACCAAATAAAGCCGTGCGCAGTTCACCAAATCGTTTTAGCAGCCGTCCCAACAGCCAGCCCTGGGCTAGTGCGGAGGCCCCTCCGACGGCAAACAGCGAAATTCCATTCTCGCGCGGTCCCCATTCAAATCGAAAATTAGTATAAAGCACCCACGTTGATTGGACGATGAATTGAGCGAGCATCGTCAGGGCGTAGACACTGATCAGTCCACCGACGCCACGTAGTCTCGACAGCGTGACCAGGGAAGAAAACGGGTTTGCTTTCGCGATCGAGAACGGCGCGCGGTGGTCGCGGGGATGCGACTCCGGCAAGACAAAAAATCCATAGAGCCAGTTTAACAGGGACAAACTCGCAGAGACGAAATATGGGAGGCGAAGATTGTACGAACCCAATAATCCGCCGAGCATCGGACCGCAGACGAATCCGAGCCCAAAGACGGCGCCCAATATGCCGAAGCTCTTACTGCGCTGCTCCGGAGCCGTGACATCCGCGATATAGGCACTCGCCACCGAGAAGCTTGCGCCGGTCGCACCACCGATCAACCGGGAGACTAGGAGCAGCCAGAGCCAGGGAGAGATCGCCGTCAGTAAAAAATTTAAACCGAGCCCGAAAATGGAGGCTAGTAGCACGGGTCTTCGCCCGAAGCGATCACTTAGCGCCCCAAGCAGCGGAGCTCCCAAGAATTGCGTAATCCCATAAGAGGCCAAAAGTGCGCCATACCAGTACGACTGGAGTTCGCGCCCCGTCGTAAGCGTCCCAACGAGCGAGGGCAGTACAGGGATCACCAAGCCGATCCCAAGCATATCAAGGAAAACAGTGATCAGGATAAATGGTATTCCTGGCCGGCGATCCTTCCGCATAGAAAGGAGAATACTCAAGATCCTGTGTCAGGGCAGGCAATTCAAAAGGTCAGAAGTCAGAAGTCAGGAGTTCAGGAGTTCAGGATGCAAATATCCGTGGTTGGAGCAGATACTGGGAGACCGATTATCACCGTCCAAAACCGGAAAGCCGCCGTCTCATTCTGTAACTCCTGAACTCCTGCAACTCCTGGCTTCTGACTTCTGACTTCTTGACTTGCGCGTGATTCTTGCGGGCTAGCGAGAAGGTTGTTGCTGGGTTAGGCAATGGAACGCTCCAAGACCCCAGATTAATTCGCGACAGTCAATCGGGACGATTCGCCGATCCGGAAAGCATTCTTGCAGAACTTCGAAAGCGCGTTTGTCCTTTGGCGAGCAAAAGACCGGCAGCAGGACTACTTTGTTCGCGATATAAAAATTCGCATAACTTGCGGGAAGGCGTCGGCCTTCCTTATCCACGCGGAGGCATCGGTAGCGTCAGAATATTAAGAGCCGTCCGATCTTCGGCCTTCATCCTTTTGAGCAAGGCGAGGTTAGCCTGCAGCGGTTCGAAGTTCGGATCCTGGGGATCTTCCTCAACTGCGGCCAATACGGTCGTGCGGTCGACGAATCGACAGATGTCGTCTATGTGCCCGTCGGTGTCGTCGCCTTCGATTCCGTCACCCAGCCATAGTACGTTCGTGACGCCCAGATAGTCGCTGAGAGCCTGTTCAATTTCGGCTTTTGATTTTCCAGGGTTGCGATTGGGGTTAAGGAGACACGAAGCGGTGGTCAGAAGACTTCCCGCCCCGTTCGGGTCAATAGAGCCGCCTTCCATGACGAGCTTAGGATAAAAGACCGGCAGCCGAAAATGTTCTGCTATCCTGGTTGGCACGACCTCGTCCAGGTCAAAGGGAGGATATTTGCCGCCCCAGGCATTGTAATCCCAATCGACGACGGCGAGCCGCGGTTCCTGATCACGTTCGATAAATATTGGTCCGTGATCGCGACACCACGGTTCATTGGTCGGGATGTGGAAGAACTCGACGTGACTTAGGTCGATGCCCTTCAGGAAAAACCGGACCTGCTCTTCGTGATCATGATCGGCCACATTGATTCGCACTAATTCGGACTCCCGCAGAGCGTCAACCATCCGGGCGAAAATCGGCATCACGTCGTCGTATGCGTCCGGGAAACTGATTCCTTCGCGACGCGGCCAGGAGAGCCAGGTCGCTTCGTGCGATCCCCACTCGGCCGGCATGCGATACCCCTGGGCCGAGGGAGAGTTTTTGGTAAACGTCTTCGTCATCGAGCTTTTTCCGTTAATCAATGTAACGCTTGTTGATTTCCGCATATGCGTCGATTCGGCGATCCCGCAGGAAAGGCCAATGAGTTCGTTGCAGATCCAGAAGTGTGAGATCGATTTCGACCACCAAAACTTCTTCCTCGTCGACGCGTGCCTTTGCGACGATCTCTCCCGACGGATCCGCGACGAAACTTTGTCCCCAGAACTCGATGCCATCTCCTCCGGCCCACGCTTCGAGCCCTGTCCGGTTCGGCACCGCGACATAACAGCCGTTGGCGATCGCATGGCCGCGCTGGATTGTTTCCCAGGATGAATGCTGCCGTTTTCCGTGCTCTTGCTTTTCGCTGGGAAGCCAGCCGATAGCGGTCGGATAGAATAGAATTTCGGCGCCGCTCAAAGCGGTTAGCCGAGCGCCTTCGGGGTACCATTGATCCCAACAGATTAATACGCCGATAGTCGCATACTTGGTTTTCCAGGATTTGAAGCCGAGGTCACCCGGAGCGAAATAGAATTTTTCGTAAAAAAGCGGGTCGTCCGGAATGTGCATTTTCCGATATTTTCCGAGATAGGTCCCGTCTGCGTCGATGATCGCGGCAGTGTTATGGTAGAGGCCCGCTGCGCGTTTCTCGAACAGGGGCGCGATGATTACCACTTCGAGCTCTTTGGCGACCTCGCCCAAACGAGCGGTCGTTGGCCCGGGAATCTCCTCTCCGAACCGAAAATACCGGTGGTCTTCGACCTGGCAAAAATAGACGGTGGCAAAAATCTCCTGGAGGCAAACGATCTGGGCTCCGTTTGCCGCAGCGTCGCGGATCATTGATTCTGCCTTGTCCACATTTTCTGCGGGATTCATAGAACAGCGCATCTGGACTAAGCCGAGTTTAAGCATGGAACTTACTAGCCTGCATCGCTCACAAATCCTAAGAGATTTGTACGCGATGCAGGCTTTTTCCCTTGGATTCGCGGCCGTTGCGATCGAGGGTCAAGTCAAATGCTGACCGATATCCGAATTGTTATTCACACCACGAAAGGGGACATCGACGCTACGCTGTTCCCGTCCAAGGCTCCCGTGACAGCTGCGAATTTCCTGAACCTGGCATCCCGCAAATTCTATGATGGGCTGACGTTTCACCGGGTCGTGCCGCGCTTCGTGATACAGGGTGGAGATCCACTAGGGACCGGAACCGGCGGACCAGGTTACCGATTTGAAAACGAGATTAATGCCTCGTTGTCGCATGAAAATGTGGGCGTGCTGGCAATGGCAAACGCCGGTCCAGACACCAATGGAAGCCAATTTTACGTCACGATCGATTCGCTTGGGCCGGAACATGTAAAAATGCTCGATGGCAACTACTCGATTTTCGGGCAGGTGACCAAGGGATTCGACGTTACCAAAAAAATTGGGCAAAAAGATAAGATCCAATCAATCGATGTTGTCGACTCGACGGCGGCATTGTTCGCGGCGCAAGAGGCACGTCTCAAGGAGTGGAACAAAATCCTGGACAAGAAGTTTGGGAACCGGCTCGCGTCGACGCCGACTGGCTAGTATTTTCCGGGTGCAATGTAAGCGAAAGCTCCAGCTTTTGCCTGGAACCCGGAAAACGAGGAGCAAAAGCTGGAGCTTTCGCTTACATTGCGCCACTCCTCGCGATAGAAAATGAGTCTGCGGACCGCTGATTACGATTATCCGCTTCCTGATGAGCTAATCGCCCACTACCCTGCGGTGCGGCGGGATGGATCGAGAATGATGCTTCTGGATCGTGAGAAGCAGCAGATAACGCATCTCCGTTTTGGTGACTTCGTCGACTTAGTCCAACCAACAGAGTTGGTCGTTCTCAACGACACGAAAGTCATCCCGGCTCGTATCCGATTCCCTGATCGTAACGCGGAGATATTGTTGTTGGAGGAAGTCGGCCCGTCGACTTGGCGATGTCTTGTCCGGCCAGGTAAATCGTTTTCCGTGGGGCGGACGTTTCCGATTGAAGGCCAGGTCGGGACGGTCATTCAGATCGTCGATGAAGGTGATCGTTTGATCAGGTTCGATCGCCCAATCGATCTCGACAAAGTCGGTGAAATGCCCCTACCGCCCTATATCACACGGGCGCCGGAGGATATCGACCGTGAGCGTTATCAAACCGTTTACGCTGCGCGCACGGGGGCCATCGCTGCACCGACCGCCGGGTTGCATTTCACGCCCGACATACTGGCACGGTTGCCGCACGAATTCCTCACTCTGCACGTGAGCGTCGGTACGTTTAAACCGGTGAAGGCGGCAGTTATTACCGAGCACCGACTGCACCGCGAAGAATTTGAACTAACAGAGGCCGCCGCCGACAAGATCCAATCGGCCGGCAGGGTTCTAGCAGTGGGTACCACAACAGTAAGAACCCTGGAAACCCTGATGCAGCGATTTGGCAGAATACGGCCAGGAAAGGGCGTAACCGATATCTTTATTTATCCGCCATTCCTATTTCGACGGACGAATTCATTGCTGACCAACTTCCATCTTCCAAAATCGACACTCTTGATGTTGGTTGCAGCATTTGCCGGCCGTGAGTTTATCCTGGAAGCATACCTGGAAGCGGTAAAGGAGCGGTACCGGTTTTTTAGCTACGGGGACTGCATGATCATTCGCTGAGCGAATTTAAAGTTTTGAGTTTTAAGTTTTGAGTTTTGAGTTTTGAGTGAAGCGTCTTAACCGGGCCAGGAGCTAGAACGAACGAATCAGTACGCAAAACGCAAAACTCAAAACCCAAAACGCAAAACCCAAAACTTGAAACTACCCTTCCCGTTTCGTGCGAAAGAACCGCTGCAAGATTTCGCGACACTCAGTTTCTCTCACGCCGCGCGTGATTTCACACTGGTGATTCAACGAGGACATTTGGAGGAGATTGACCAAGCCGCCAGCCCCGCCGGTCTTCGGATCAGGGCATCCAAAAATCACGCGCCGGAGTCTGGCGTGGACGATTGCTCCGGCGCACATCGGGCAGGGTTCTTTGGTTACATAGATATCGCAGTCGTACAACCGCCAGTCGCCCACAGCGCTTTCGGCTTGCGTGATTGCCAGCATTTCGGCGTGCGCAGTGGCGTCCTTTAAGGTTTCAACCTGGTTCCAGGCGCGGGCGATGACATCTGCATTCCGAACGATTACTGCACCGATCGGCACCTCATCCTGCGATTCGGCTCTACGCGCTTGCCGCAAAGCTTCGCCCATGAAGTAGGTATCGCTCGAAAAATCCAGCAAATCGTCCATGCTAAGGTCTAAAGAGAAGGAAGAATCGATGAACAGCAAACCGATAGTCGTTGCTCCCTCAGTACTGGCGTGTGATTTCAACTATCTCGGAGCGGAATGCGCACGCATGGAAAAAGCAGGTGCCGATTGGCTGCACCTCGATGTGATGGACGGACATTTTGTGGATAATATCTCGTTTGGGCCGCCCATTGTCCAATCGGTCGCAAAGGTTGCCACCGTCCCCCTGGATACGCACCTTATGGTGGAACGTCCGGACCATTTCTTTCCTCGGTTCATTCCGTACTCAAGCAATATTACGATCCACGTCGAACCTGATTACGATGTTGGTAACACCCTCAAGAGTATTCGAGCGGCGGGTGCGACCTGCGGCCTCGCGATCAGTCCGCCAACATTGTTCGAAAAAGTGGAGCAATTCCTTGACCAAATCGATCTGTTGTTGGTGATGACGGTTAATCCTGGCTTTGGTGGACAAGAATTCATGGAGGAAACGATGTTTAAGGTGAAGCGAGCGGCAGCCCTTCGAGCCCGCCTCGAACTCGATTTTCATATCGCCGTCGATGGCGGAATCCACGCAGACACTGCGGCGATCGCGCGTGCAGCCGGTGCCAATGTGTTGGTCGCCGGCACAGGGGTTTTTAGGGCGCCGGACGCAAACCTGGCAATCAAAGAGTTACGTGGTCTATGAAGTCGATCCCTGTAACATGAAACGCGCCGGGATACCGATCTTAGGAGTGTGGGTTGCCGTGGTCATGATCGTAGTCTTCGGCGATCGCATGGTACAGGCACAGATCGGGACCGGCTTCGCAAACGAAGCAGCGCGGCAAGTTATCGTAACAGAACGGGCGCTCCGGCACATCGAGGAAAGGCATTGGCCGAATAGTCCGGCCAAGGGTGCGGGAAAGTTCCTTCAAGGGATTACGGAGGACTCGCTCAGAGAGCTCGTCGGCGAAGCCGTTGCCAACGGGCAGGCGCGATCGAACACGAACGGGCGACCCGGTCAAATCTACGAGTACGATTTCGGTCGGCAAATCGGTATCACGATCGATGGCGGACCGGCCAGCAAGCTCCGGGTCGTTGTAAGCCCGCGTAATCAACTCATCACCGCATTTCCGTTTTAGGCCATCTGCCGTTAACACGTCGGACACAAACTATGCATCTCGATTACCGGCTTTCCGAAGATTGGGACGAGGATGCTATGGATTTGTCAACTGTGGCAGAGGCAGATCTCCGCTACTATGTTGCGCCTGGGGACATCATTCTCCGAGGAGACCGGACAGACCTGAGCGCAATTTGGGGCTGGATTCCACTGATCGATTTTGCGTTGGCTTTGCGAGAGATCGCGGAGGCTTTGGCCATAGCGGAGGGAAGCGAAACTTTTGAGTTTACCGAGTCAGAGGCGACGCTAGAGTTTGAACGCCGAGGCCAAGAGGTGGCAATTTCCGGGAGCTATGCGGCGGGAGAAGTCATCGTACCGTTGCCTGTGTTTAGGGAACAGGTAAGAGAGTTGGCCCGGCGGTTGGACGCAGAGCTGCTGGCGAAGCATCCGGAGCTGGGAAGAAACCCGGTTTATCAAGCGCTCAATCTTTCCGGCGGTTGAAGACCGCTGAAGCTCGGCCCTATTCCGCGTTCGCCCCTGCGAGGTGTTCAGGATTTAACGCTTGAATGTCCTTAGGGACAAAGAGTCCATCCTTCCGCAACAGCTTGCGATCGAAATAGATTTCGCCGCCGCCGTATTCCGGCCGCTGAATACAGACTAGATCCCAGTGAACTTGACTCCGGTTGCCGTTATCCGCCCGTTCATAGGCTTGGCCCGGAGTGAAATGAAACGAGCCCGCAATCTTCTCGTCGAAAAGAATGTCACGCATCGGTTCCTGGATGTATGGATTGAAGCCAAGCGCGAATTCGCCGATGTAGCGGGCACCCTCGTCTGAATTGAGAATGGCGTTGAGCCGCCCGGTGTTATTCGCGGAGGCTTCTACGACTTTGCCCTTTCTGAATGCCAGACGCACGGAGTCGAAAGCGGTCCCTTGGTAAATCGTCGGGGCATTGAATTGAATGTGACCCTCGACAGAATCTCGAACAGGACAAGAAAATACCTCGCCGTCCGGAATGTTGTGCTGGCCGCCGCACGCAATAGAGGGAATGCCTTTAATGCTGAACGTCAGGTCGGTACCCGGTCCTTTGATCTCCACCTGATCGGTGCTTTCCATCAATGCCTTCAGAGCTTTCATCCCGGACTTCATCCTGGAGTAATCGAGCGTGCAGACCTTAAAATAATAGTCTTCAAACGCCTCGGTGCTCATCCCGGCCATTTGCGCCATCGCCGCAGTAGGCCAACGCAGGACTACCCATTTTGTTTGGTTCACCCGTCGCTCGAGCAACGGTTGGAGCAATTTCATTGCAACCTGCATGCGATCGGGCTCGACGTCGGAGAATTCCGTGGCGTTATGGCTGCCCCGAAGTGCCACATAAGCGTCCATAGCCGTCATCCTTGCTAACTCAAAGTCGCAAAGTGTCCGATACTGATCCTCTTCTGCGCCTCGAAGCAATTCGCGCAAGATCGTGTTGGACTGCAGATTTACGAACGGAAAAGCCCCTCTGGAGCGTCCGCTCCGGATCAGAGCGATAACAATTTCCGGGGGTACATCATAGGCATCGATGAGGAACCGTTCTCCTTTTTGGAGATTGGTTGAGAAGCCGATCAATACCTCTGCAAGTGCGTCAAGACGGGGATCTAACATGGGAAATGATTAGACTTAGTGTGATAACCTGCTACTGCAACTCAAAAAAATGGATGTGGCGGTGACTAAGATTCTGGATCAAATCAAGGCCTCCGATTTGCGGGACAAGTACGCAGGCAAAACAGTTGTTTTCACGAATGGTTGTTTCGACATCCTGCACGTCGGCCATGTGCGATATCTGGCGGCCGCCAAACGGCTTGGAGACATCCTGGTTGTGGGTTTAAATAGTGATGCGTCAGTTCGCGAACTCAAGGGGATCGGTCGCCCGCTAAACTCGCAAGACGACCGTGCGGAAGTGATGGCTGCTCTCGAGGCAGTCGATCACGTGATCATCTTCGCTGAAAAACGAGTCAGTCATCTTTTGCGGCAAGTGCGCCCGCAGATCTATGCGAAGGGTGGAGATTACACCGTGGATAGTTTGGACTCAGGAGAGGTCGTTGCCCTGAAGGAAATCAAGGCGAGGATCGAAATTTTGCCTTTAGTACCTGGCAAATCGACCTCGAAGCTCGTACAAGCAATTCAGCAACTATGAGACGCCCGCTTCGCTTGGGAGTGCTCGGATCCGGAAAAGGATCAAATTTCCGGGCGCTCATGGAACAGATCAACGATGGTCGATTGGATGCTGAGGTGCGCATCGTAATTTCCGACGTCGAGGATGCCGGCATTTTAAGTCTGGCCCGCGATTTTCAGATTCCCGGGCTTTATGTTCGACCGGGCCGATTTCGAGCAAAGCTCGAGCCGGAAGTAGAGAAGGACGTCGTTCGATTGTTGCGCGAAGCGAGCGTCGAACTGGTTATTCTCGCCGGTTTTATGCGGATAGCAAAGCAGTCGTTGCTAGAGGCCTTTCCGCGAAAGATCATTAATATTCACCCTTCGCTTTTGCCGAAGTTTCCTGGATTAGAGGCGTGGAAACAGGCGTTGGCGGCTGGGGAAAAACTGACCGGGTGCACGGTGCACTATGTCGAAGCCGGGATAGACACAGGCGAGATATTGGGCCAAAGAACCGTGCCGATACTGCCCGATGATACGCCGGACCGACTGCACGTTCGGATTCAGATGGCGGAACACGCGTTATTGCCGGCCGTTGTAGCAGATATTGCGGCCAGACTTCGTGGACCGGAAGTTGCCTAAGCGAAGGCGCCAGCCTTTGCCCTGCGTAATATGCCGTGGCCGCCAGAGGCTGGAGCCTTCGCTTAGGCAACTTCCGGTCCACGAAATCTGGTCTGTTTCCTTGCGTTTTCGGCGCTGGTGTTTCAATCTTGGGCAGTTATGAAGAAAATCGAGGCTATCGTTAAACCCTTTAAGATGGAGGACGTTAAGGAGGCCTTGACGGAGATTGGGATTGAGGGGATGACCGTTAGCGAAGTGAAAGGTTTCGGACGTCAAAAAGGTCATACGGAAATCTACCGCGGTAGCGAATACACTGTCGATTTTCTTCCAAAGGTGAAATTTGAAATCGTGGTGCCGGACGACCGGGTTCGGAAGGCCGTCGAAGTTATTGTCGAGGCGGCTCGAACTGGAAAGATCGGTGATGGAAAAGTTTTTGTAGTGGCGATTGAAGAAGTAGTTCGAATTCGGACCGAAGAACGGGGTGAGGCCGCGATCTGAGCCGGCTTCAGCGTTGATCCGGAATGAATGAATTGAAACAAACTGTTCGAAACTTTCTTTCCAAAAAAGCAGCCGAATTTTCCGGCGCAGCCGGACAAATCTGCTGCCACAGCCTGCATCCCTCGCTCATCTCTAAGGATTTTTGAGCGATGCAGGCTGACAATGTTCTTCCTGATCTCCAAGCATCGATTTTGTGTGAAGATGTTCGGCAGGAGTTGAACGGTCTTCAGACGCTCGTAGGAGTGATCAACATACTGCCGACTCCTGCACTTCCGGTCGGCCTACTGAAGCTTTGCCTGTGGACGCGATGGTGTGGCGGCTTTGGCAAATTTCGCCAAACCTCTCGGATTCTCGGAGTAGAGGAAGTGCAAATCATAGCGGAATCGCACATCGACTTTGAGCTCAAGGAGTTGGAGGGGAGTGTGACTAATGTGCACATGTTTGCGGGCGTTCAATTCCAACAATTCGGCATACACCATGTTGAGATACTTTTGGATGGCGAGTTGATTATTCGTTACCCTCTTAACGTGGTCCGGGTGTGAGTCGCGCCCAACGTGCAATACGCATTTTCTAATTCCCCATTTTAGATAAAAGACTCTAATAACGAACTATTCGTAAGCCCCCATGAGCACCAACATCGAATCGCACCTGATCGAGAATCGGGTCTTTAAACCGGCTAAATCGTTCTCAAAAAACGCGTACATCTCGAGTTTCGAGCAATACCAGGAATTATATCGTAAATCGATAAAGAACCCGGAGAAATTCTTTGCGCAACAGGCCGTTGAGCTTCTGGTGTGGCAAAAGAAGTGGAAAGTGGTTCTCGAGTGGAAAGAGCCGTTCGCAAAGTGGTTCGTCGGCGGCAAACTAAATGTTTCCGAGAACTGCCTCGACCGGCACCTGACCGGCGCGAGGCGGAACAAAGCGGCGCTGATCTGGGAAGGCGAGCCAGGCGACAAAGTGACGCTCACTTACCAGCAACTCCACCGTGAGGTTTGCAAGTTCACAAATGTTCTTAAGAGGAATCACATAAAAAAGGGTGACCGGATTATCATCTACATGCCGATGTGTCCGGAGGCGGCTATCGCGATGCTGGCCTGTGCAAGACTCGGAGCGATTCATTCGGTGGTTTTCGGCGGGTTTAGTTCTGAATCGATTAAAGACCGAATCAAAGACAGCCAGGCCAGGATGGTGATCACTGCGGACGGGGGATACCGGCGCGGAGCAATTGTACCCCTGAAGAAAAACGTCGACGATGCATTAACAGACAATGAGCAGATCGAGCGGGTAATCGTCTTTCGTCGAGCTCATAACGAGATTCACATTAAGGAAGGCCGTGACGTGTGGTGGCACCGGGAAATGGAATACGTCGACGCGAATTGCCCACCAGGTCCGATGGATTCTGAGGACCCGCTGTACATCCTGTACACCAGCGGTTCGACTGGTAAACCGAAGGGGATACTGCACACCAGCGCCGGATATTTGTTAGGAGCGGCCCTGACCACGAAATACGTTTTCGATCTGAAAGAGGAGGATGTCTATTGGTGCACAGCGGATATCGGCTGGGTCACGGGCCACAGCTATACGGTGTATGGCCCCCTCTGTATCGGCGCAACAGTTTTGATGTATGAAGGCGCTCCGAACTGGCCGGACCCGGATCGTTTCTGGAGGCTGATCGAGGAGTATGGGGTCAACGTCTTTTACACGGCGCCCACGGCGATTCGAGCTTTCATCCGCTGGGGCGACGAGTACCCAAATCGGCACGATCTGTCTTCACTTCGGTTGCTCGGCACGGTGGGAGAGCCGATCAACCCTGAGGCATGGATGTGGTATCACCTGGTGATAGGGGGCGGTCGCTGCCCGGTGGTTGATACGTGGTGGCAGACGGAGACCGGAGCTATCATGATCACTCCGTTACCGGGAGCTACGCCTCTGAAGCCAGGTACGGCAACCTTGCCATTTTTCGGGATTGACGCCGCCGTCGTCGACGACCAGGGGAACGAGGTCCCGCCGAACGTTGGGGGTAAACTGGTCATCCGCAAGCCATGGCCCTCGATGTTGCGAACGATCTGGGGTGATAAGCAGCGTTACAAGAAACAGTACTGGAGCGAGGTTAAAGGATGCTACTTCACTGGAGATGGCGCGCGCAGAGACAAGGATGGTTACTTTTGGATTGTCGGCCGCATTGACGACGTTCTGAACGTCGCCGGGCACCGGCTAGGCACTTCGGAAATCGAGAGTGCTTTGGTCAGCCATCCTTCTGTGGCCGAGGCCGCCGTCGTCGGACGCCCGGACGAGATGAAGGGTCAGGCCGTCGTTGCTTTTGTGACGTTAAAAGAGACGGAGCGTCCCACGCCGGAACTTCGTGAGAAATTGCGCCTACACGTCGGTCTCGCGATCGGATCGATCGCTAAACCAGACGATATTCGTTTCGCCGAGGCCTTGCCAAAGACTCGAAGCGGAAAAATCATGCGCCGATTGCTCAAGGAAATTGCAGGCGGAGGTCAGGTCACAGGAGACACCACAACACTTGAAGATTTCAGTGTACTGACGAAGCTCGGGGGGCCGGAAGAATAGTCGGGCTGTCCGAGAAGTCAGCAGTTGCAGGAGTTCAGGAGTTCAGGAGTTGCAGGAGTTCAGGATGCAAATGCCCGTAGCAGAACAGATAGGGGCGTCGAATCGACTGCTAGCCGAGTCGAAATCTTTTTCGCGCGGAGGCCGATTTAACCCAAAAACCGAAGATAAGAGGTAACCGCAGATTTCACAGATTCCACAGATGACTGAAGCCAAGGAGTTTAGCGTTATCTGACGCAAGGATTCATCCAAAACAAAATTG
>Ga0210405_10001115_pt1 | contig 32256 bp, 36 predicted proteins | sample IncBWH11MmetaG_FD_155492 | JGI IMG/M metagenome (GOLD analysis project Ga0210405, IMG submission 155492) | Forest soil microbial communities from Barre Woods Harvard Forest LTER site, Petersham, Massachusetts, United States - Inc-BW-H-11-M | ecosystem: Environmental > Terrestrial > Soil >...
CCGAAAGCGGAGCCCGGCAACATCGTCATCGTCGGCGCGCGCGACCTCGACGCGCAGGAACGCAAAATCGTGAAAAAATCCGGCATACACGTCTTCACCATGCGCGACATTGACGAGCGCGGCATGCGCGAAGTAATGTCCGACGCCCTCAAGTACGCCATGGACGACACCGCCGGTATCGCCGTCAGCCTCGACATGGATTTCGTCGATCCCGCCGATGCTCCCGGCGTGGGCACTCCCGTGCGCGGCGGCGTCACGTACCGCGAGGCCCATCTGGCTATGGAAATGATCGCCGACACCGAGTCCATGGTTTCCCTCGAAGTCGTGGAGATCAATCCCATCCTCGACGAACACAACCGCACCGCGCTGCTTGGCGTCGAACTCGTCCTCTCCGGCCTCGGCCAGAAAATCCTGTGATCTGGAGCGCGTTGGGTCTGCTTCCGCTCTTATCTGGCGGTCCTCTGAGCGCGGGCTTGGAGGAATATTTTCGTCACTCCGCCAGTCTTCTCAGTATCCCAGTGCTCTCTCGTTGCGCCCTACTACGCCATGCAGCATTTTCGCCCCAAACGCGCATCAAACTCATGCAAAATACCGTTGCTACCGGTGCGAGAGCCAGCGTAATCGTCGCGACTTCGTCGCAAGACTGAGGAGAACGTAATGAGAACACAAATTTCCCGCCTGTCCGCACTTTTCATGGTGCTCCTGTTGTTGCCGACTCCAGACTGGGCCACCTGCGGCGGCGGTGGCGGTGGGGGAATGGGAGGGATGAGAAGCACCGGCTCTAGCGCCGGCCCCGGCGGCGCGAGCGATCAGCAGGTCTACCAAGTCCCTTGGAAAATGGTCAAACCGGACGATGCGCCCATCGCCGGCGGCTTCGTTGTTTACTGGTTCCCCTCGTCCGTCGAAGAATTTCAGCGCTCCAGCCTGCGCAACTCGCGCAACCTGTCTCTCTACGCTGGCCAATGCGTCACCATGGGCGTCGCTGATGCCAGCACCTCGCTGGGTCAAAAGTTCCTCAGCGGCGAAAAACTGCCCGTAGTGGTCCTAGCGAAATCCGACGGCACGGTTGTTAACAAGGTGCAAAACACGAACGGTTTTCTGAAGGTCGAGCAGGTCGAAAAACTGGTCGAATCCGAAATGAAGCAGCGCGAAGAGATGATCAAGCAGCAGCTCAAAGCGGCGAAGGAAAAAGCCAAGTCCGGCGATAAGGACGGCGCCATCCCCATTTACCGTTCCGTGCTCGATGAAAAATGCCTCTTCCCCGGCAAGGCCAAGGACGCCGCGAAAGAATTGAAGAAGCTCGGCGTGGACGTTACCGTGCAGTTGTTCGACGCCCCCGTCACTGATCCCACAAAGAGCGGCGAGATCGAATCCGTCATGAAGGGCGGGCTCGAAGCAGAGATGAACGAAAAATACGAGGAGGCCGAGCACCTCTATAGCGAAGCCCGCCGCCTGGATCCCGCCGATCCCGCTCCGCTCCGGTATCTCGGCGAACTCTATCGCCATCACCTCGGCGATTGGGACAAAGCTCGCCAGACCTTCGACTCCATTCTCGCCATGCCCGCAGATCCGCTATCGCGCGCCGTCGCGCTGCACGGCCTTGGCAAGATGACTATCCACGAAGGCAAATTTCTTGATGGACTGCACTTGATGGAAGATTCCGTCCGCGAATTCCCAATCGCGCTTGCGTACCGCAACCTCGCCGTGTATTGGAATTCCGAAGGCGACACCGCGAAAGCCGACTACTACACGCACGAAGCTACCAAGATCGATCCGACTGATCCCTACAACCTCGTTTTCGCGGCTGCTTTTCTCGCCGGCAACGGCCACGGCGACGAAGCGCTTAAAATCGCCACGGAAAACGAAGCCCTGCTGCCGGCCTCTTACAATTTGGCCGCCATTTACGCCCAGCTCGGACAAGAGCGAAAAGCCCTGGACCTGCTCAAACGCCACTTCTTCCAATATGAGCGTTACGAAGCCGTGCGCTCCAAGGAGATGATGGAGGCCCGCGTCGACGTCGTCTTCGCCTCCCTCCGCGAAGATCCGCAATTCCTGGCGCTGACCGGCGCTGCCGACGGCAAACTTCCCATCCCGCAGAACAAAAAGATGCCCGCGGCTTCGCCCGCCAGAATGTAGGCTCCTTCTTTTCCAACTTTTCGCCCGCGTCCTGGTGCTCTTTGCCGGGACGCGCACCTCTGCTTGCGTCCACAACCTCCGTTGTCAATTCAGAACCCCGCAAAAAACAACCGCTCCACGAATAGTCTCTTTTCACTTATAACTGAAAACGGACAACGGAAAACTCCCATGACCCCTGAGAACAAGAAACGTCTCCGCGTCGGCATCCTCTTCGGGGGCCGCTCCGGCGAGCACGAAGTTTCTCTCGCCTCCGCCGCATCTGTCATTCGCGGCCTCGATCCGGACAAATACGAAGCCGTGCCCATCGGCATCACCAAGGAAGGCCACTGGCTCATCGGGGCGGGCGCGCAAAAAATGCTTCCTGAAGTTTTGAAGGGCGGGCAGCGAGTGATGATGACCGCCGACCCCACCGACGCCGCGCTCGTCCGGCTCGACGGCAGCGGCGGCGGACAGCGCCTCGACGTCGTCTTTCCCGTGATGCACGGCACCTATGGCGAAGACGGCACGATTCAGGGTCTGCTCGACCTGGCTGGCTTGCCGTTTGTTGGCGCCGGGGTGCTCGGCTCCGCCATCGGCATGGACAAGGACGTTTCCAAGCGCCTCCTGCAAGTGGCTAAGATTCCCGTGGTGCCGTGGATCACCGTGCAGCGCGCCGCTTGGGAACGCCGTCCCAAAGAAGTCCAAATTTCGGTGGAAAAAAAATTCAAGTACCCGGTGTTTGTGAAGCCCGCGACTCTCGGTTCGTCCGTGGGAATGACCAAGGTGCACTCGCGTGCCGAACTGGCCGCGGGGCTGAATCTCGCAGCGGAATTCGCGATGAAAATTCTCGTCGAGCGCTGCATGATCGCGCGCGAAATCGAAGTTTCCGTTCTCGGTAACCACGACCCGCAGGCATCCGTGCCCGGCGAAATCGTCCCGCACCGCGAGTTTTACGATTACACCGCGAAATATCTTGAAGAAGGCACCCAGCTCCTGATTCCCGCGAAGCTCAAGCCCGCGCAAGTGAAAAAGATCCAGCACTATGCCGTCGCCGCGTTTCGCGCGCTCGAACTCAGCGGCATGGCCCGCGTCGATTTCTTCCTGGAAAAAAAAGGCGGCAAGATCTATCTCAACGAAGTGAACACCATCCCCGGCTTCACCTCCATCAGCATGTACCCGAAGCTCTGGGAAGCCACCGGCACCCCCTTCCGCGAACTACTCGACAGGCTCATCGCCCTGGCCCTCGAGCAACATGCCGAAAAAGTCCGCACCAAGTACCAGATCGAATTGCCCGCCGGCCCGTCTGGCGCCCTCGACACATAAGTCGGAAGTGTATGCCTCGGACCCGGAAATATCCCATTTTGTTCCGTACGCTATTGGCTTACATTATTAGTGGTTAATGTGTTTGTTTAAGACTGGAGCTATATCTTGCGCCAGATATTTTGTGCCCTAGTCTTGATATGCTTACCAATCGTAAGCATGGCTTCTCTGCAGGAAATCTCTGACTCCCGCTTAGGTTTCGACAGCCAGTTTCAGGAAGTGTTCAAGGCCTACCGAGCGGACGACCAACGGGAATTCAAATTATTGGTCGACGAATTCGCGATTCCGCCACGCTGGTTCTCGGAAGTCTTCGGCGTTGACCAGGGGGAAGCCCTCGCAAGGCAGTACGCTGATGAGTTCTCGGACTTCGAGCCGCACCTCGTGCGGAATTTCCAATTGATTGAGTCATTGAAGGTGAAGCATCGGCTCGATGCGAGCACGCCAACTGAAATCAGAACCAAACCATGGGCATCCCACGACGGCCCTAAGAAAATCGCAGAACCCCAACCAGCATCACTCGTGCCTTTGCCTCGCGTGGACAAGTTCGAGATCGCGGCATTCGTGCTCATTGGTCGCGAGTACAAACAGGAGCTCAGCTGGATGGATTCCTTTATCTATGTAGATGGCAGGTTCCGATTCTTTGGCCGCGGCTCGAGTGCGTTTTGGAAACCCGCGAAAGTTCGGCGAGCCGACCCGTGTGCCAGACCGGGACAACAAACTGGTGGGCTTCTCATCACAAGAGTTGATCCTGTTTATCCCGCGGATGCCTTAAACAACCAAATAGAAGGATTTGTCAAAGCAGTGTTGACCGTCGAGAAAAATGGAACTGTTAAGAGCGTGGAAATTGTCGAAGGGAATCCCTTGCTCGTGGATGCGGCGAAGGAAGCGTTCATGCGCTGGCAATACACTCCATTCTTGAACTGTGGCCAACCTGTCGAGATGGGTTCGTTCGAGCATGTGAAATTTTCGCTTCCGCAGTAGGGCAAAAGTCTTCGCCTTTTACTCGCACGCACCGACTCTGTTACGATTTTACTGTTGCTGCGCGGCGCGGGGATGGCGCCGCGGCAACGCCAAGTTCGATTCCGACGCTCGCGGGGCAGGAGACTACTGAATGTCACTCATCGATCCGCCTGCCGATAAACCAGATAAATCCCGTGCCTTGGCATTCACTATCGCGGCGCTTGCCGTGGTAGCGATTGTGGCGCTGTGGTTTACGTTCCGCTATTACCCGGAGAAAAAAGCCGCCGAGCGTTTTTTCGACGCGCTCATCGCCGGCGACACCGCTAAGGCTTATCAACTTTGGAAGCCCAGCCCAAGCTACGCCATGAAGGATTTTCTCGCCGACTGGGGCCCTGAGGGTTACTACGGCCCGGTAAAGAGCTATAAGGTCATCCGCGCCAAGGCCCCGAGCAGCTCGAACGCCGTTGCCGTTTCCGTGGAGGTCAGTCCCTTCTCGTCCATACCCGACCTTTCCGACACGGAAAAGAGCCGCAAGACCAGGGTTGTCGAAATCTGGGTTTTGGCTGCGGACAAATCCTTGACCTTCCCGGTTCCCTAATCGTTTCCGCAAGAAGGGAGTTCAATCCGGCTGCCGGCGGATGTCTTCCAACGCGTGAGCAAGTTCCTGCGCGCTGACGCTGGCGGTGCCCAGCTTGCCGACAACCACGCCGGCCGCGATGTTGGCAAGCATGGCCGCGTCGGCCAGCGAAGCCCCAGCTGCGATCGCTAGCGCGAGCACGCTGAGAACCGTGTCGCCCGCCCCTGTCCTGTCAAGGACCTGCCGGCCCGTCGTCCTGAGATCAGTTCCCAGCTGCCCTAAACGTGCATACGTGGCGTCAGATCCAGTCGCGCGAATGTGCGTCTGCCGCGGGGAAGACTCTTCAAAAACACTCATTCCTTTTTCACTACGCGTAATGACTATTGCACTGGATCCGAAGTGCGCAAGCAGCGCGCGACCTGCTTCCTCGACCGATTGCTCATCGATGAGCTGCCGATGTACGAGGAAGCTGGCCTCCTCCAAGTTGCAAGCTACCAAGAATGCCCCACGATACCCATGCGGCTGCCTTTTCAAACCAACGAAGACCGGCACCTTGTTCTTATGTGCCGCGCTGAGCACCCGATCCGCAAAATCGTTGCTAATCAGTCCTTTGTCGTAATCGGAAAGTACCAGCGCGTCGAGTTTCTTGAGCGCGGTAAACAGCAAGCGTAAAAGTTTTTCCTGCGTTTCCGCGCGCAGCGGCTCGCGGCGCTCGCGATCCACGCGAACCACCTGCTGGTGCCGCGCAATGATCCGCGTTTTCACCGTGGTAACGCGTTTGACATCGGCAATAATGCCTTTCTCCGAGATGTTTGCCGCGCGAAAGCATTTTTGCAAGGCCTGCCCGGGCTCGTCCTTGCCGGTCACCCCGAATGCTTCCACGCGCGCGCCCAGCGCGGCGATATTGGCCGCCACGTTCCCCGCCCCGCCCAGGCACTCGCTCTGCTCCGCGAAATCCACCACTGGAACGGCGGCCTCCGGCGACAGCCGCGAAGCCGTCCCCCAAAGGTACCGATCCAGCATCACGTCGCCGAGCACGCCGATGCGCTTGCCGCGCAGCCGTGGAATCCAGCGTTTCAACCGGGGGACGGCATCGGCAATGTTGGCAAACATGCTCTCTCTTTGATTTTTCTGTTGCCCGCTCGTCTATTCTTCCGCGATCTTCGCTTCTTCCGGCAGCATCACCGGTATTTCATCGCGCACCGGATAGACCCGGCGGCAGGTCACGCACTTCAGGCCCGAGCCATCGCTCAGCAATTCCACTCGCGTCTTGCAAATGGGGCAAACCAATATGTCCAGAGCGTATTTCGGAATCGCCATGATTCTCTCCGCCGATGAGGTGTCGGCCTTCGAATGCGTGAATAGGCACTCTATCAAACGCCGTCGCACAGGAGCAACTGCGTGCCATCAAGCAATCCGCGCGGCGACAGAACACTGCGCGGCGTGGAAACGCCGCATGTGTCAGAAACCAGCGATGCAAACTATGGTGCAGGAAATAACACCAAGACCAAAACTGACCCTCTGACCAGTAGTTTTTGGAACAGCAAAAGCAGTAAGCTGACGGCGATCGCTGGTTTGCATCCTGGCGACCGGGAGTGTACCCGTGTATTGCGACCGCTGTGGACTGAACTTCCTGCCCAAACAGTCCGTGTGTACTCGTTGTAAGCGAGTGCCGACGCGGTACTGGTTCCAATTCATGAGTCTGGTCACAATTTTTGTGGCCGTTCTTTGCAACACCGTTCTGGGCCTGTTCCTGTTGCCTCGGCTGGCGATGGCACACCATGGGCGCGGCTTGTTTCGCGGATGGTCCTGGTTCAACCAGCAGGCCGCCATGTATGGCTGGGTGCCCCTGGCGATCGGGTTGCTGGCTTGGGATTATTTCGTGTGGAAAGAGGCCCGCCCAAAGGTTAAGGGCTGGTTCACGCGCAAATTGCTGACGTTCTCGCTGGCGGCGGGCATAGCGCCGCTGCTGCCCTGGTGGATTCCGGCTGGCCAGCCTCCGGGAGAATTTCTCGCCATGATCGGCCGGCACTCTGGCGTTCCCGTCATGATGGCCTGGGGCGTGGTGCTGCTCGTCACCATCATCCTCTGCATTGATCCCGAATCCCGCGACTATCTCCTGGGCCATGGAAGAACCTTGAGCATCGTCAGCACCGGCATGTTGCTCCTGGTCCTAACCATGACCGTGGTCGGCTGGTCGCTGACGTACTGAGAAGCAAATGCTCCTTTAGACTCTCCAGGAATCAAGCTACCTCCAAATCCAGGCGCAGAGTGGATGCCCCTTAGGCGAGGCCCGCCGCCGTGCAGATGGCAAATTTGTCCTGTGAATTGGGCGTGTCTCGCAGGCCGGGGTGACCCCCAAGCTGCCCAAGACTTTCGGCCTCAGCGCCGATTCTTGAGTTCGATCTGCGCGACCCGCGCCTTCACCAGTTTCCTGACAAGTGCCGCCGGTATCGGCTTGTCCACCGGGAATTGGATGGTCCCTTTCGATAAGGTGAAGCCCTTGAGTTCGCTCTTGAACGCCTCGATCACCGATGCCGTAGGGAACAAACTGCAATGCTTTGAAAACGCGGCGAACCACACCAGCACTCCTTTGTGCTTGAACGCCGGCATCCCATAGCTGATGCCCTCGGTGGCCTCCGTCGGCACAGCGGAGCGAATCGCCGCGCGAATCTTCTTCAAGGTGCCGCGCGCAGGCTCCGGGACACGCGCGAGGTATTCGTCCGTGTTCTTCGGCGCCGTGTTGCGTTTCGCGTCCGATCCGCGAGCGCGGACTTTCGCTTTTTTCATGCGGAAAATCCCCCGTCGTATGCCTGCTGCAAGGTTTTGATATCAATCTTATTCATCTGAAGCATGGCTTTCATGACGCTGCCTGCTTTCTCCGCATCTTTGTCATGCAATAGCTTGCCTAAAACGGAGGGGATGATCTGCCAGGAGAGGCCAAATTTGTCTTTCAGCCAGCCGCACCTTTCCTTTGCTCCGCCTTCCGACAGATTCTCCCACAGCTCGTCTACTTCTTCCTGCGTCTCGCAATTCACTAAGAACGATACGGCCGGCGTGAACGTGAAGTGCGGGCCGCCGTTGAGCGCGTGAAATTCTTGTCCCTCGAGTTGGAACGTGCACGCGGTTACTCGCCCTTCTTTTCCGGATCGCGAGACACTCACGACCTTTGAGTTCTTGAAAATGGAAACATAAAAATTCATCGCCTCTTCCGCTTTGCCATCGAACCACAAGAAGGGAGTAATTTTTTGCATGTGTTTCTCCTCTTTGTTTTTTGATTGAATTCTTCCCTCGGCCGTCAACGCGTGTCCAATTGCATCACCCGGAGTTTGCCGCCAGCCCAGGCTTGTGGCATGGCGAGCACAATGAGCGCAAGTGGATACCAGTGCGGCCCGAAGGCCGGGCCTTTGTTCCACGTCGCCACGGCGCCCAGAATGCTCACGGCAAGGCCAATGACGCCGCCCACGAGGGCGTGCATCATTGGCCGGTCAGGCGGCGCGAGCCGCGCAATGATGTAGCCGCTCAGGACGCCATAGACAGTGCGATAGCCTGTCGCAAGCAGGAGTGCTCCCTCGAAACCAACCATGGACGCGCCCCAGGGAGGGAAGACATGGATTACGTGCAGCACAACGTCGGTGACGAGAGTGATTGCAATGCCCACGACCATGCCCGCAAGCACGGCCCAAATGCTTCGGCCAATACGGCGTGGAGAATTCGTTTCGCTCATGATGGGCTCGCTCCGTCGTTCATCCCAGCAAGGCCCCGCGATTCCAGCAAGTCTGCCAGCCGGTCGTAGCTCATAGCGACGCCGCGCTCCATGCCGGACTTGAGGACGCCGTCGCGGGCCTCGCGCGACGCGTACAGCACCGTAAGCGTGAGCGTGGTCTTGCCGCCTTGCTCGATCAGGAGATAAGTTACCAGCGACTCGCCAGGGTACCAGGGTTTGTCGAACTGCTCGGTGGCGACAAAGCGCTCCGGCGGCACGATCTCGCGAAAAACACCGCGCGTGCCCATTTCGGCTCCATCGGCGCCACGCCACAGGAAGCGGTACGCGCCTCCCACCCGCAGATCCATCTCGCAGACCGGCATCGTCCAACCCGGCGGCCCGAGCAGCCACTGTTTGACCAATTCAGGCGTGGTTAGCGCGCCGAAGACCAGATGACGCGGCGCATCGAAGATGCGCGTCATGGCGATCTCGCGGTCGCTTGGCGTGGTGACTTTCAGGTTGCCAGGGTTCATCATCGGCGTGCTCCTTATCGCTTGGTGCGTGGGCGTATTCTCTGCTTGCGTTTTGGCTGGGCGGTCTTCCGTTCATCAGCCTTCATTTCTTCGAGCAGGCTGTCCAGGCGCTGGAAGTTGCCCTCCCAAAGTTGCCGGTAGCGCTCCAGCCAGGCTTCCAGTTCTTGCAGCGGCGCGGGGCGTAGCGCATAGATGCGACGCTGCGCGTCCACGCGAACGTCCACCAGCCCGGCATCGCTGAGCACCCGCAGATGCTTGGAGACTTGCGGCTGGCGCAGGCGCAGCCGGCGGACCAGCTGCCCGACGGGGCGCGGCCCGCCGCGCAGGAATTCGACAATGTGCAACCGGTGGGGTTCGGCCAGGGCTCGGAGCGTCGCTATCATGGTGGAAACGAATATGCCCCAATACGAATATTCGTGTCAAGACATATTCTCGCTGAGGAATATATGCTAGTGGTCTTGCGAGGCGCCGGAGAAATTCCCAGGTAAGGGCGCTGAATTACGGCAGCTTGGGGGAGAAGTCGGTCATCACGAGATAGGTGGAGTCAATCTTCTCCACGAGCTTGCCGTTGGCTTCGGATTTGTCGCGCACGCTTTGCCATTCGGGATCGTCGCGGAAAGCCTGCCAGTTGGCCGCGGCCGCTTCGCGGCTGGGATGCGCGAGAATGTAGACGAGGGTCTTGCCTTTGAGCGGTTCGTCCGTGGGCGTCCAGTAGGCCACGTTTTTCATTCCATGCTTTTCGAAGAGTTTGGTGGTGTGTTCACGAAAGCGGCGCAGCACGTCGTCGAGCTTGCCTTCGTAGACATGATAGATCCGCAATTCGTAAACAGCAGTTGTGGATTGTCCCATGCCGATTTTCTCCTGGGCCCGGGCAAGCCAGTCTGCTCCCGGGAGCAAAGCTGCGGCGGGAAGCGATTGAAGCAAGGCGCGTCTTTTCATGGCAGCGATTCTAGCAAATCTTTGGGGCGCCGCCGAGGCCCGGAGTGAGCGCACGCCGCACTCGCGCCCGAAACGAAGTAGATGTATAAGAGGGATGCACAGAGCAAGCAGAGCGGGAGGTGGCTATGCGTGCGGATCAAGTGGAAGTTTCCTGGGACGCGGACAAGTCCAAGTGGCTGGTTCGCATTGTGAACGGGGAAGAAGTCATTCGACGGTATTGCAATTTGCCGAAGAACGCGGACGAAAAGGCGGTTGCGGCGGCGGCGCAGAAGACCGTGCAGGATGAAGGCTATGAAGCCGATGTTGCGCTGGTCACCGTGCGCCGGTAGCGCGGGAAGAGAGCGCACGCGGCGCAAGGAGGCTTTTCTCGACATTGAAAAACAATCTACAGATGGCTGTCCTTTAGGACAGGATACTTCCAGGAGACACTTTCGCATGGAAAACTTGCGGGCGTAGGAGCTTGGCGTTTCAATGGAATTACTATGAGAAACACCAAACTGCCGTTCCTCTTCGCATTCTTGCTGATGTGCGCGCTCTCCGGGCCGTCGTTTGGCCAGCAGCCTGAGCGCGTTTTCAACTGGCAGCCCGGCAATCAAGAGGATGTGCGGTTGGACCCCGCCAACTATCACGCCGGGCAAACGTACAACGCAAGCGGAAACGGCGGCAATATGCAGGTGGATATCAAATCGGAGCAGCCGGTCACGATCTTCCTGGTGCGCTCCGAAGAGTGGAACGCGGCGGTGCAACATCCCGAGGGCCTGAACAATCTGCAACAGTTGTGCGCCAGAGAACATGTGGTGGAGACCAGATATTCTTGTTTCGTCCCTCCAGTGTCGATGACACTCATCATTCGCGACGAGCGCTATAGTCCCGATCACGCGGTGTTTTCCGGGCTCGGCGCGGTCCTGGACCCGAATAATAGGATCGAGCGCGCAGTGGGCTCGGGAATCACGGGAATCACGGCGGTATTGGCGGAGCGGGAATCGGCCAAGCGGCAGTTCAAAGCGCCGAACGATGTGCACATCCAATACTTCCGCTGGCTGTGTGTGGAAAATTGCGTCCAGCCGGAGTTTCGGTGGACCTGGCAGGTCAAAGAGAAGTACCAGCTGACGTCGTTCCTGAAAGTGTATGGCGGGTTCACGCCCGACCATGACGGTGCACAGGTCAGCATCAAGATCAAGTCCCCTGTGCCGATGGTAGTGGCGATGCTGCCGTCGGGTGTCGCCAACCAGTTGCATGCCAGGCCGGAGATGTTCGAGCCCGCGCTGGAGAAGAATCCCTGCCAGCAACGTGGCGTCCAGTCTTTGGAGTTCCAGTGCACCTTTAACCTGGCCGACGGCCCGCAATCGCTGATCGTCGCGCCGGAAGACAACGGGAAAGTCCCTCACAAGAAAGCCGAAATCGAGATGCAATTCGTGAAGTGCGTCGAGAATTGCGAGCTGCTCCAAAGCAAACGATAGAGAGTTACGACCTCCGTCCCTCAGCATTAGGTCGTTCCCCGCAATATGGTTCGGTCTGGGTGTGCTTGTCGCTGCCTAATTGGCCCGGAAACCCCTCCCCCCACCCCTGGTGGTTTCTCGCAAAGAGTACGGAACCTCTTGAGAATAAATGAGTCGTGACGCGCGGTTGCAGTTCGCGGTGCAGAAAAAGAGAACAGTTAGAAGCACGGGCTGATTTGCGGAACCCCTGCCGTTTGCGACTGCTATTGGTCGTCATCCTCGCCGCCACGATGGGCGGCAATCTGGCCACGGATTTCGCCGCCAGGGAAACGCGGGGTGTGCATATTCGCATAGGCGGACCCAGCTTCGAGCGCGCGCAGGAAGCCAGCGAAGTCGTGCAGATCGAGAGCCTGATCGGTGCTTGTGGTCGGCGTGTTTGGCGTGTTTAAAGCAATGATGTCCGCTGCGGTCGTCGTGCCGGTGATCGAACCGGAGGTGGTCTGCGGGCAATCAGGCTTTTGCGGGATGGCCGTGTTCCCCTTGGGGCCGCCGCAGAAAAATGTCATCACCGGATAATTGGCGCCTTTAAGGCCGAAGTGAATGTGCGCGAACAAGGGCGGGCCGCTCAAGCCAGACCAGGTGAACGTCCAACTCAGTGTGGAGCCGTCTTCGCTTAGCTTTGCCCGAAAAGTGCCGTGGGCGCCGTTGGCTTTCGGCGGCACTTCATTGAAGGTCGACAGCTGCGTTGAAAAGCGGAGGGTGTCCCCATCATTGTTGTTATTGGCTTGCGTGGAGAAATTGCCGAGCAATAAGACAGCTAAAGCCGGCAGCGCGGCACTCATGCATAGTTTTTTCATTGCTTGCTCCTTTCTAGGCACCAAGAACGCGCGGTACAAGGAGAGCCGGGGACGTTGCCATCCCGTCCGCTGAAGGATTAGTTTGCGTAAGGTATATCAGCGAGGAGCGATGACTGTCAATTAGTTGCTAATTGTCAAATCAGCTCGGACGAGGTCCCGGGTGAGAGGAGGTGCGCGAGGAGCGGACGACGCCCTTCGAAGCTCGGCGGTAAAGCGGCGGCGCTAGAGGCCTTTAGATGAACGAAACTCACGGACGACGGCGGCGGCGTCCTCGTGCTGGGCGTCGACAGCGAAGTTGAGGCGGCGAATTTCGGCGGCAGAGAGTTTGCCGGCGAGATCGGTCAACGCGGGGCTGAGTTGGGGAAACTTCGCGAGAGTGGATTGGCGGACGATGGGAACGGCGTCGTAGGGCGGGAAGTAGTGGCGGTCGTCGGCGAGGGCGACGAGACCGAGGGAGTCGATGAGGCCGTCGGTAGAGTTGCCGGCAACGATGTCGACTTGATGATCGACTAAGGCGCGGTAGATGAGGCCGAGGTCCATGACTTTGGGGGATGCGGCGAAGCGGAGGCCGTAGTTTTTGGTGAGGCCGGGGAAGCCGTCGGGGCGCTCGAGGAATTCGTAGCCGACTCCGGCGCGCCATTTGGGGGCGATGGGGGCAAGATCGGAGATTTTCTGGAAATGAAATTTTTGCGCGTCGTCGCCGCGGATGACCATGGCGAACGTATTTTCGAAACCGAGGGGCTCGGTGACTTCGAGCTGGAAGCGGTCGGAGTAGAGCTGCTTGACGCGGTGGTAGACGGCGTTGGAATCGCCTTGCGGAGTTTCGTTCAGGACGGCAGTTAACGCGGTGCCGGTGTATTCGACGTAGAGGTCGAGCTCTCCGGCGAGGAGCGCTTTGTGGACCAGGAGCGTGCCGCCGAGGTTGGTTTTTCGAATGACGGGGATGCCGGTGCGGGCTTCGATGTGCTGGGCGAGGAGTTCAGCGAGGATGACTTGCTCGGTAAAAAATTTCGAGCCGATGGTGATCTTGGTTTGGGGAGGCTGGCGGCAGCCGGGTAGGAAGTAGATGAGGCTAAGGAAATAAAGGAAGTAAAGGAGGCAAAGGAATCGAGATTGAGCGCGATGCATATTAGGAGGTTCTGCTCATCGGAGAATAAGGAATTTAACACAAAGAACACAGAGAACGCGGAGAAGAAAAAGAAGGCAAGAAGGGCGGGCTGAAGCCCGGCAGCTACATACGGCTAAGAAACTCTTAGGCGGCGCTCGAGGAGGCCGAGGAGGAAGTCGGCGGCGAGGGCGAGGAGGGCGGCGGGGATGGCGCCGGCGAGGATGAGGGCGTCGCTGACCAGGGCGACGCCGCGGAAAATAAATGTGCCCAGGCCACCGGCGCCGATTTCGGCGGCGATCGTGGCGACGCCTATGGTGATGATGGTCGCCGTTCGGATGCCGGCAAGAATGACGGCGAGCGCAAGCGGAAAACGGACGCGGAAGAGGATTTGCGCGCGGGTCATCCCCATGGCTTCGGCGGATTCGAGGACGGCGGGATCGATGCCGGTGAGGCCGACGTAAGTGTTGCGCAGGATGGGGAGGAGGGCGTAGAGGACGAGGGCGACGATAGCGGTCCGCTTGCCAATGCCGCCGATGAACGGGATGGGAATGAGGAAACCTAAGAGGGCGAGGCTGGGGATAGTTTGGAAAATGCTGGCGACGCCGAGTGCCATGGCACGCAAGGCGGGGCGCTGCACGATGAACATGCCAAGCGGGACGCCAATGAGTATGGCGATGGTCATGGCGATGAGCACGAGCGCGAGGTGATCGAGAGTGGCGCTGAAAATTTCCGCGCGATGCTCGATGAAAAATGTCCAAGGGCTCATGCGGCACTTACCCTCGATCTCTTCGTTCTCATCGCCCATATCGCTTTCATCGTTGTAATCGTTCTCATGCCAGCGTTCCTGTGGAGATTCCTGGGCGTATTTCAAGTGAGGACGTAAATGCGCGGGCTTCAGGATGATCGAGGCGAAGAAACTCCTGCGGCGCGGCGCTGGCGACGATGCGGCCGGCTTGGAGCAAGACGATGCGCGAAGCGAGGAGCAGGGCTTCGCGCAGATCGTGCGTAACGAAAACAATGGTCTTGCCGAGGCGGCGGGCCAGGGCGCTGAATTCGCGCTGGAGTTCGGCGCGGGTGACGGGATCGAGGGCGCCGAAGGGCTCGTCCATCAGAAGAATGGGAGGATCGGCGGCCAGGGCGCGAGCGACGCCGACGCGCTGGCGCTGTCCGCCAGAAAGTTCCCGGGGCCGACGATGGGCGAATTCGCGAGGATCGAGGCCGACGAGGTGGAGCATTTGATTGACGCGGTCGGCGATGCGGGAGGCGTCCCACTTTCCCAAAGTGGGAACCAGCGCGACATTTTCTGAGACAGTGAAGTGGGGGAAAAGACCGGCATCCTGGATGACGTAACCGATGCCGCGGCGAAGGCCGATGAGGTCCCAATCGCGAGTGGAGCGCTCTTGGACAAGGACTTCCCCCCGGGAGGGAAGTAACATGCCGTTGATGAGGCGGAGGAGGGTGGTCTTACCGCTGCCGCTGCGGCCGAGGAGGACGAGGGTTTCCCCTTGAGAAACGGCAAAGGAAATGCCTGAGACGATGGCGCGAGCAGGAATATCGTTTATGTGGAACGAGACATCGCGAAACTGTATTGTTTCTTTCTCAGAAATTGCAGGTTTCGTATTCATTTCGATTGACAGCGACTAATTCCAGAGGGACCATCTTAATCCACCTTGCCCCAATGCGCTGAATTTTGGCGCATCCTTCGCGTGGCAGCTGCATCAAAGGGAAGGGGAAACCACCATGGGAGCTGTAGCCACCGCTGTCCGCATCCGGCATGACCTTCACAGCAGACTTCTTGAGGCCCGCGCGCGCACCGACGAACTCTTTCGCGTGGTGCGCGAAGAAGCGATGTACGACCGGCCGATTCCCGAGAGACACCGCATAATTTTTTACGTGGGACACGTGGAAGCGTTTGACTGGAATTTGCTGGCGCAGCGCGCCTTTGGATTGCGGCCTTTTCAGCGAACGTTTGATCATTTATTCGCGTTTGGCATTGACCCGGTGGACGGGGGATTACCGGCGGATACGCCGGCAGATTGGCCGGGGCGCGAGGAAGTGGAACGCTACAACCGGCGGCTGCGCGAGGAGCTGGACCGCGCGATCGAGCATGCCCTGGAGCGGCCCGAGGAGGGGCATCCGCAACTGATTACCATGCTGGAAGTGGCCATCGAGCACCGGCTGATGCATGCGGAGACGCTGGCGTACATGCTGCACCGGCTGCCGAGCGAGAGAAAGATCGGCGGGCCGGAGCGGCCTGCGTGGAAAGCGCTGCGAGCAAAATCGCATCTGGTGGAAATACCGGCGGGAACCGCAACACTGGGACTGGAGCGCGTGGAAGCCGATGGATTCGGGTGGGACAACGAATTTTGCGCGCATGAAGTTGCAGTGAACGAGTTCGCCATCGACAACCACAACGTGACGAATCACGATTTTCTGAGGTTCATACAGGCGGGCGGTTACGAGAACCGCTCGCTCTGGAGTGAAGAAGCGTGGGCCTGGAAGGCGAAGGAAGGCGTCGAGCATCCGATGTTCTGGAGGCGCGAGGGCAACCTGTGGATTTATCGCACGATGTTTGGCGAGATTCGTTTGCCGCAGGAGTGGCCGGTGTACGTGAGCCACGCGGAAGCCACCGCGTATGCGAAATGGCTGGGGCGCAAACTGCCGACGGAGGCGCAGTTTCATCGCGCAGCGTATGGCACGCCGGATGGCAAGAGGGAGCGCCGCTATCCCTGGGGCGAGGAAGCCCCGAGCGCCTCGAGAGGGAATTTCGATTTCAAATCGTGGGATCCCGCGTCGGTGGGCTTGCATCCCGCGGGAGCGAGCGCTTTCGGGGTACACGATCTAGTAGGGAATGGATGGGAATGGACGCGGACGGAGTTTGCGCCATTTCCTGGGTTTACGCCGATGCCGTTCTATATCAACTATTCCGCTAATTTTTTTGACGGCAAGCATTATGTGATGAAAGGTGGCTCGCCGCGCACCGCCGCTTGCATGCTGCGGCGGTCTTTCCGAAATTGGTTCCAGCCGCATTATCCGTATGTCTACGCGACGTTCCGTTGCGTGGAGGATTAATCAAGCTAAAGCCCGGGAGACTTCCATGGCGACGCCTGTACTAGCACCATCGCTCCGGCACGCGTCTGCGTTTGCAGCGGACGTGCGCGAGAGCCTCACCAAACCTGGACAGAGAGAGCTTCCGTCAAAGTATTTGTATGACGAAGTGGGCTCGGCGCTGTTTGAAACGATTTGCGTGTTGCCGGAGTACGGGCTGACGCGCGCCGACGCGCGACTGCTGGAAAAGTATGCCAGAGAGATTGTGGGCAGGCTGCCCTTGCCGGTTCAGGTGGCAGAGCTTGGGAGCGGTTCGGGGAAAAAGACGCGGTGGATTTTGGAAGCGCTCTCGCGGCGGCAAAAGACGTATTACTACCCTATCGAGATTTCACCTTCGGCGCTGGCGGCGTTGGCGAAAGAACTCGGGCAGATTGATTTGGTCAGCATCGTTGGGTACGAACAGCCGTACCTCGAAGGATTGCGCAGCGTCGCGGAAGGGCGTGGTGGGCAAGACCACTTGCTGGTGCTTTTTCTGGGGAGCACCATCGGCAATTTCGATCGCGACAAAGGGGATGCATTCTTGCGGGAGATGCGGGCGATTCTGCAGCCCGGGGACGCGTTGTTGCTGGGCACGGACCTGGAGAAGAGCGTCGAACTGCAATTGCTGGCTTACGACGATCCTGCGGGCGTGACGGCGGCGTTCAATATGAATCTGCTGGCGCGCATTAACCGGGAGTTGGGCGCGGATTTTGATTTGAGCTGCTTCCGGCACCAGGCGCGCTGGAATAGGGTGGAACGACGGATCGAGATGCACCTGCGCTCCTTGCGGCGGCAAACGGTGCACATTCCAGCCGCGAGCATGAGGTTCATGCTGAACGAAGACGAAACGATCTGGACGGAAAGCTCGCACAAATACCAGGCAGACGAAATTGCCGGGATGGCAGCGCGCACAGGGTTCCGCTGCGAGGGGCAGTGGATCGACCACGAGTGGCCATTCGCGCAGAATTTGCTGATCGCTGGATAAATCCAGCGTTCGCCTGTGTGAGTGTTGCATCTAAAGGGCTTAGGGCTAATGGTCGGGTTTGGTCTCGATGGAAGTCTTGAGCGCTTTTGTAACTTCGCCGGCGATGTCGTCCTGGACCATCAAGATGTCGCCGAATGGCCGGTCATAAGTTTCCGACCAGACGACGAACCCGCTGTCCGCACGAATCAAGCGCGCGGCAACCCGCATCCTGGCGCCTGCCTTGCGCACGCTCCCATCGAGTACATAAGCAACACCCAGCGTCTTGGCAACGTCAGCAATAGTGATTTCCGGAGTCCCCTGCGAGTGGGGCCATAGTTTGCCCTTGAAATAGAACGAGGAGGTAGGAGGTGGTACACGGAGGCCGGGGATCTTGCTGAGTTTGCCGATCAGTTCCTCGGTCATGCCGTCGGCGAAGGGCTCCTGGTTCATCGCGTCAGTCAAGTCGAGAAACGGGAGCACGGCGATGGATTTCTGTGGCGGGGGAGCAAAAGCGGTTGAGGTTGAGAGATTGTTGTTCGCGGCCTTGCCGTGAAACAGGAAAGCAACAACGAGTGCGAGGCAAAGCGCTGCGCCGGCGGCCCAAGCCAAGCCGGTTGTGAGGCGCAGGCCAGACTCTTCCTGCACCCTGGGTGCGTCAGTAGCCGCCGCGGCCGAGAGTGCGCTGCCCGAAGCATCCGTCCAAGGGCTGACCTTCGCCACCAGCCGATACCCGAGTCGCGGGACTGTCTCGATGTACGTAGGCTGCTTGGGGTCGTCGCCGAGCAGGCGGCGGAGCGATGTCACGGCCTGGTAGACGGAATCTGGAGCAACGGTTACGTCAGACCATACCTGGTTGAGCAAGTCATCGATGCTCACCACCTCGTCGGGGCGCTCGACGAGGCACAGGAGCAGCCGCATGGTCCGCACCTCTACGCGAACGGTCTCCCCATCTCGTGAAATCTGCCCGGACGCCGGACTGACGCACCAGGCGCCGATGCGAAGCATTATTGTGGTTGGGGGTTCCATGCAGGACCGGTGATTACGCGCTGCTCTCAAATACCAAGCGGCATTCGCTGATTATAGCAACACCGAGGAGAAACACAGACAGCTAGACACGGGTGGCGGCGGGCAAGATTGTAGATTAGGCGGGGGCGATCAACCTGGGCGGTGAAGCTCTTACTCCTTCCGCTTGGCTACCCATGAGCCATCGGAACGTCCTTCCACACGCATTCGCCCCTTGCAGGAATTGCCGTCAATCCAACCGGTCAGGAAGGCATTGACCGGACCCGGAGCACCATTCCGGCTTTCCTTGGGCCACTCCCCTGCAAACGAGAGTTCCACATAGCCGTTCCGCCAGGTGCCGGTTATCGCGCGGCCCTCGCCCAAGGGGCCGGACCATGTTCCGGTCACTTTGTTTCCGTCGCGATGCAATTCCATTGACGCGTCCATTCCGCCCGCATCGCTGGAATACCGCATCTCCCAGGAACCAGCGACGTCGGAGCCGTTTTTCAGATCCTGCGGCACGGCCGGAGTAATACGCACATTGGAAAAATAGGCCTCCTCGTCGGTGAAGCCCCACAACCCGACGGCGCCGCGCAAATCCTCCCCCTTCAACCCATCCACTACCAGACTGGGCTTGGCTGATCCGTTTAGATAGAGCTTCGCGGCCCGGCCAGCCACTTCGATGCGTACTTTTGTCCACGTCTCCATCGCTAGTTCGGCATGAGACTCATAAACCCAAGGCCATTCCCGGCGCAGGCGATACCATCCGAAACCCGGCTCTGAGACGTACTGGACTGCATGGTTCCGCATGGCCTGATCCGCGGCGTCCGAGTTTCCGGGCCTCAAGTAGAACAACTCGTAATGCGATGCGTCAGGCCGGACGCGGAAGGCAATCCCGACAAAGCCTGGGTACCGGACACCCGGTGGCACAGTGGTCTTCAGCGCGATATCCGCCTCGATTACCCCATCCTGGAAGTCGGTTCCAGGCAGCAGCGCGAGGCCGTCGCGGTCGTCGCCATCCATGATAATCCGGACGCATTTGCGTCCCAGGTAGGTCACCGCTTCCGCCTTCACCTTCGGCACAATGAGGCCGGTGGTATCGCGAAGAGGAAAGGTTTGTATGCGCGGCGGTGTCTCGCCGAACAAACAGCTGGCCGCCAAAATTGTTAGTGCGCAGCAACTCAACCAACGCTTGAAAATAATGAGGCGAACGGACTCTCGTTGAATAGGCATTTGCGTTGTAACCTCTTGCCCTGCTTGAAGTTTGTCTTGGGACCTGAACATGTAGACGATTGCGCCAAAGATTCGGTAGCAGGCCGCCCGCAAACGCCCCTTTTGCTGTCGGGATGGTCCACCAGGACCGTGTCTGGGCCAACGATGGATTTCAGAACTATTCAGAGTATTTCAGACCACACCCCAGGACCTCCCGCGTCTTACCTGGATATCGTGGCATCGTGGATCGCGAACAAATCAGAGGTGAAAGAGAGGCTATCGAATGATGGAAGATTCTGCGGGTGGAGCGTCGGGGAAAAGGAATGCTTTATTGGCAATCGCCGTAGGCGGCGGGATTGCCGGGACTCTAGACCTTCTACAAGCCTGTATCTTGTTTGGATGGGACATTCCGCTCGTGATTGCCGGGGGACTGCTGGGACGGGAAGCTTTCCACGGAGGTGCTGGGACCTATGTTCTGGGTGTCGCATTGCACTTCTTTATCGCTTGCTCAGCGGCAGCTGTTTACTACGGGGCAAGCCGCAGGCTGACTTTTATGAAGGACCACCCACTGGTGTGCGGTTTGTTCTTTGGCGCCGCGGCGGAAGACGTAATGCGTTTTATCGTTTTGCCGCTTTCCGCGCTCCACTCCAGGGGCCCCTACGAACTTCGCGACTTGATTCTTGGGCTGCTGGTGCACATGGTTGTGGTCGGACTGCCGATTTCCTTCGGTGTTCGCCGGTTCGTGAAGTAAAGGGAGGATCAGAACGCTTCGATGCGCCACACGAGGCGGGTGGACCAGGTTTTTTGGGTAGTGAGCGGGGGACGCCAGAGGGCCAGGATTTGGGAGCCCTGGTAGACGCGCTCGAAGCCTTCTTCGGATTCGGAGACGGTTTCAATGGGGGCTACCCAGAACTCTTCGACGAGCGGGGCGTGCAGGGCCACGCGGAGGCGCTGCCAGCCGTCTTCCATGCGCAGGATGGGGCCGGGCAATGAGCCGCTGAAGCGAAGGTTTTTCCTGCCGGCGGGCGTTTCAAAGAAACGGTCGGGCTCCGCGGGAGCGAGGAGATTGATGACGGACTCGATGCCGACGGCCATCGGCTTTTCGAGAGTTTCCTTGAACTTCAGGGTGATTTCGCAAGCGGCTTCGAAGCCGTTGGGAGCGGGGCTGAAAGTGTATTCCTTGAGGAGCAGAAGTTTGGCGGCGGCAGAGTCATTTTTGCCTTGCAGCGCCAAGGAGTCGGAGCGGAAAAGCTCGGCTTCGTAGGGGGAGGAATTTTTGACCGTGTAGCTGCCGCCGGCGAATCCCGCGTCTTCGCGCAATTCGAGGGCTTCGTAGTCGGCGTGGGTGCGCGCGGGGTCGAAGATCAGGACGCGAAAGGCGTGGCGGGGCCAACGATCATACTTAAGGAAGCGCTCAAGGCCGGGTTCCTTCACTCGGGTCTGTTCGTGAATGCTGGCGACCGCGGCGGTGGCGGGCTTTCCGGCGGCTTCGCGCAAACGGGTGTGATAGGCCTCGGGGCGGCGCAGGATGGAATTGACGAGCGTGGCCGCCGCGGGGCGGAAATCGAGGGCGGCGATGGTGCCGCCGTCATTGGGCTTCAAGAGCGCCTGAGCATCGGGAGAGGTAAAGAGTAATTCGGTGGCGCCGTCGGCGTCGTAATCCAAGAGTTCGACGCGTGGGGCTAGGGCGCCGGGAGTCTGGCGGTCGGCGATGGCTTCTGCGCGAATGAGATTGCGCCAGGGATCGGTGCGGAGATGCGGGGCGTAGATGCCGCCAAAAATGCCGTGCCAATAGGCGTCGTTGCACTGGGCGCGCAAGAGCAGGTCGCGCGCTTGCAGCAATTCATCGTTGGCCTTTGAGCCATCGTGGCGCACGGGCGCGGCGGCGATACGCTACGCGCGGAAACGCGCAACATTTTCTTGTGCAGCAGGTTGGATTCGGGGTATTTGCGAAAAAAACCGCGCCAGGAACCGCCGCGAAGGAAGGAGAGGATTTCCGGGCGCGCGGTGAACTCCTTGAGGACTTCGTGATAGCGCTGGCGGACGCGCGTGGGGAGCGCCCACTCCATCATCTCCGTGTACGAAGCCGTGTACGAAGCGGTGGGGAGATCGGCGCGGCCAAGAGGCGTGCGAGTCGCCAGATAATCGCCGGGCGTGGAAACTTGCAGCCATTCCGCGTTTTCCTCGAGGGCGGTAAAAAAATCGGAGAGCCAGCCATCCTTGTAACAGTGTTCGTGGGTTCCAGGCCAAACGCCGAACTTTTCCATGTCATCGCCCATGGCGGCGACGCCGCCGGGGTGTGTGCTGGCGGCATCGCGCAGATAGGCGATGACGTCCGCGACTTTGCCGAAAGGAATGAGATAGCGCAGGGCTTTCTGGCCGGGGTAGAGCCACACGGTGCGGCCACGGTCTTCGGCAAGGTAGGCGCCAAAGAGCTCTTCCGGTTCGAAGCCGGCGGAAAGAAAATGGATGTCATCGACAAGGGTATAAGCGACGTGCGCGGCGGCAAGCACGGTGGGAAGCTGTGGCTCCCAGACGCGCTCGGCGAGCCAGGCACCGGAGGGAAGCTTGCCGAAATGTTTCTCGAGATAAGCGGAAAGGCGGGTGATTTGCTCGAGCTGATCTTCGGGCGGGATGGAGACCAGAATCGGTTCGTAAAAGCCGCCACCGACGAGTTCCACCTGGCCGGCCTGGACAAGATTTTTCAGGCGAGCGAAATAGTCAGGCCGGTGTTCCTCGATCCAGGCGAGCAGCGGCCCGGAATAGTGGAGACCGAGATGGACGCCGGGATGCCTTTCGAGGTGCTCGATGAAAGGAAGATAGGAGGTGTCGTAGGCTTTTTCGAGGACGTGCTCGAAATTGCCGCAGGGCTGGTGAGCGTGAATGAGCAGAGAGAGATGGAATTTCTGGGGCATGGGGACAGTTTTTTCTCACTAACATCATAACCCGACACGCAAATTAATGAATTTCAGGGGCGGAGGAAAGCGCGAATGACTTATACCGGTTTGATGCAGGAAGCGCTGCCGCGGATGCGGATGCGCGGTTCGATCAGGGCGCGGTGTGCTTCAGCACCCAATCGGAGACGGCGTTGAGCGCCTCGGGGGCCATGGTTTCGAGAATGCCGGCGTATTCGGTGGGCGAGCCAGTTGGGGCGTGCTGGAAAAGATGGTTCAAGCCAGGCAATTCGGTGGTTTGAAAATCCTGGTTGCTGCCGGCTTGCAGGGCTTTCTGGATTCTGGCGAGATTTTCCTTGGGCGGGATTTGCAGGTCCTTTTCGCCGTTGAGGGCCAGGAGCGGGCAAAGCGTCTTTTGCAGGGTGGGGACGGGGTCGTAGTCGAGGAAAAAGCGAAACCAGGGTGAAACCAGCAGGCGGACTTGCGCCTGAACAGCGGCGGGTGGGAGCGCCGCGCCAGCACTGGTGTTCTGCACAAGGTCATCCAGTTTGGCTTCGAGCGCCGCGGGATCTTTTTCCTGCCGGACAATGACGTAAGTTTGTTTGTTGAAGGCGAGGGTGCGGGCGACTTCGCCGTCGTTCACGCCGGCGGCGCGCAAGATGAGCTCGGACTGGAGCAAGAGGACATCTTCGCCTTTCATGCCGGGGCCGGCGAGGAGCACGATCCAGGCGACGGTTGGCGAATTCGCGGCGACCAGGGGCGCGATCAATCCGCCTTCGCTGTGGCCAAGGAGGCCGATTTTTTTTGGGTCGATCTCTTTGCGGGTTTTCAAGTAAACGAGCGCGGCTTCAGTGTCGCCGGTGAAATCCTCCATCGTGGCGCTGGCGAAGTCGCCGGTGGACTTGCCGATTCCGCGTTTGTCGAAGCGAAGAACGGCAATGCCTTTTCGCGCCAGGTGGTCCGCCAAGACGAGAAAGGGACGATGCCCGACGAGCGATTCATCGCGGTCGTGGGGCCCGGCACCGCTAATGAGAATGGCGGCAGGAAACGGCCCGGGCCCCGATGGAAGAGTGAGCGTGCCTGCGAGGGAGATTTTCGCTTTGGCGTTCGTGAAAGTGATTTCTTCTTCCTTGTACGGATAGGGCTTTGCGGGATTTTGCGGGCGGAGCAGTTCGAGAAGCTGGTCGGAGCGTTGAAAAACGAGTTTGTGCTCGGCGCCGTTCTGCGCCCAGGTTCCGGAGATGGCCGATTTTGCGGCGTTGAGCGTGCCATCATAAACGCCGCTCACGACGGGAATCTCGAAATGAAAGGCAGCGTCTTTTTGGCTGACCTTGACGGCGGGCAGTCCGCTGACTCCCTGGTCGGGGCTGTCGAGCGCGGCAACGAGCTGCTTCTGATCGTCATGGGTGACGTGCAATTGCAGCCGCAGGCGCATGCCGTTGCCTTCGAGAGCGGCTTGCCAGACTCCTTCGGCGCTGGCGATGGCATCGGAAGGGTTTTTTGCGGCGACGCCCGCGGGCTGCCGGTGAAAAATCAGCGGCAGGCTGGCGCTGCCTTGCATCCAGTCGCCTTCGATGCTGCGGCGATCGGCGGCAATCTTTCCTTCAAAGGAAGCGCCGACGGAAGCAACGTTGAACTGGAGAATGGAACCTTTTTGAGTCAGAGAGGTCACTTCAATGCCGTAGACGCCTTGATCGAGGCTGTCGATGGTGACTTTGAGGGAGCCGTCCTCGGCCTTGGAGACATGGAGAACGAGATGAAGAACGGCTTCGCCGGCTTCCAGGGAAGCGGTCCAGCGGCCTTCCAGGGTGGCGGGACGCCGTTGCGGTGACGGTGGCGATTGCGGTTTGCGAACGGCGGGAGCCTGGGCTGCGGCCATCGAAAACACAGCCAGAGTGCAGAAGGCGACGGCCAGAGCCGCGCAGGATTTAACGAGCCTCACGCAAGACCTCGCATGTCGTATTCAGGATAGATGTTTCCCAGGCCAAAAGAGTTGGCGCGGCGAGTAGACAGCGGGAGGCGCGAATCGATGGTTGGACGTTCATCGCTACTCAAATGTCAGGGCCGACTTTTCAGAGTGGCGAGACAGAAAAAAACGCCCCGACCAGGCCGGGGCGCTCGCATCCAGAAATACAAGCTGTGCCGAATAAGACCGCGCTACTTTCCCTGTTTTGCGTACCAATCGGCGTTGATGGGCGTGAAACTATTCCACTTTTCCGGAAGATCTTCGAGCGCGAAAATCGCAGTCACCGGGCAGACGGGAACGCAAGCCCCGCAATCGATGCATTCGGTCGGGTGAATATACAGCTGCGTCTCGGCCTCGAACGCAGGTTCGTCTTTGCGAGGATGGATGCAGTCCACCGGGCAGACATCCACGCACGCGGTGTCCTTTGTGCCGATGCACGGCTCGGCAATCACGTAAGCCATTAAGGGTCTCCTTTGTTCGGACAGTGGACCGGTGGCTTAACCAGCGACACAGCACTACCGGCAAAAAATGCTTATATCACGCGCTGTCCGAAGCGACAAGCAGCTGAGAGAATTGTACGCGGTGGGGAGGAGTTTCTCAACCGGCGGGGGTATGGATAGAATGAGAGTGGAAGGATTGACCATGAAAATGAGGACTTGTTTGGTTTCCCTGGTTTTGTTGGCGGCAGCGGCGGCCATGGCCTCACCGCAAGCGTCGAAGAGCGTGGTTCCGCGCGATCCGGAGATCATTGACGTGCAGGCGTATCAGAAACTGCTCGAGCGATACCGCGGAAAACCACTGCTGGTGAATTTTTGGGCGACCTGGTGCGAGCCGTGCCGCGACGAGTACCCCCTGTTGAATGAATTAGCGAAACAATATGCGCCGCAAGGGCTAAAAGTCGTGGGAGTGAGCATGGATGACGACGGCGATTTAATATTGATGCGGCGTTTTCTGGCCCGTTACAAGCCGGTATTCCCCAATTACCGAAAAAAGAATGGTGAGGAGGAGCTGTTCCGGCAGGCGATACTTCTGGGTTGGAACGGGACACTCCCAGCTACGGTCTTCTACGACAAGGACGGCAGACAGGCGGGACATTTTCTTGGAGAAGGCACGCGGGACAAGTATGAAGCGGCCATTCGAACGCTGCTGGCCTCGGGTGGCAATTAACGCCAAAGCGGGGAGATAAACTGTGATACGCACGGAGAATTTGCGCAGCGGTTATATTCAGGACGATGTCGAGGAATATCTTTACGAGTTGCTGCCGGAGCGCGATGCAGTGGTCGCGGAGATGGAGGATTACGCCGCGCAGAATGACGTTCCGATTATCGGGCCGGCGGTGGCGCGGATGCTCACGCTGTTCGTACAGGTTTCCGGCGCGAAGCGAATTTTCGAGATGGGATCGGCCATCGGGTATTCGACGATCTGGCTGGCGCGTGCGGCGGGGCCGAAGGGGAAAGTGATTTATACCGATGGCGATGCGGAGAAAGCGCGGCGGGCGAAGGAATATTTTAGGCGGGCGGGCGTCGCCAAACGGATTGATGTGCGCGTGGGCAATGCGCATGAACTGTTGCAGAAAACGCCGGGCAAATTCGACCTGATCTTCAACGACGTAGACAAGGACCAATATCCCGCCTCGCTCCGTGTGGCGGTGCCTAAGCTGCGCCGTGGTGGCTTGTTCATCAGCGACAATACGCTATGGTCGGGAAAGGCGGCGCGGCCGGCGGCGCCGGATGACGCGCGCACGCTGGGCATCCAGGAGTTCAACCGCCTGGTGTACGCTGCGAAGGAGCTCTACCCCGTCTTGATCCCGCTGCGCGACGGCGTCACTGTTTGCCGGAAGAACTGAAGACAAGTCGTGGCAACCACCTCCGCTACCGCGCCGAAAGTTCTCCATGTCCGCCCTCCCGGGCCGAAAGGGCGATTCCTGCTGGGCAGTCTGATCGAGGTGTCACGCGACTGGCTTGGATTTTACCAGCGTTGTGCTGAGGAATACGGGGACATCGTTTGCATCCATCTCGCCCATGTTCCCGTATATCTGCTAGTTCATCCGCGCGACATAGAAACCGTGCTGGTTACAAACGCGGGAAATTTCACGAAGTCCGCGGATTACCGGGCGCTGGCGCGTGTCCTCGGCCAGGGTTTGCTGACAAGCGAGGGAGAATTCTGGAAGCGTCAGCGCAGCCTCATCCAGCCCGCTTTTCACCGGCAAAGCATACAGGCTTACGCGGCGGTGATGACCCGGGCCACCGGCCGCATGCTGGATTCATGGAAGAAAAAGGGCGAGAGGAATATTCATGAGGACTTGATGCGCGTGACCCTGGAGATCGTCGCGCAGTGTCTGTTTGGCGCCGAGGTCACCGATGCCGCCGAGCGGGTCGGCAAGGCCATGGAAGTAGTGACGGGAAGATTCATAGTCAACGCAAGCCTGGCCATGCTGTTTCGTTTCGATATTCCTGTTCTCTTCGCTCACCGGGAGTGGCGAGCCATCCGCGAATTGAACGAGATCATCGGCGGCATTATCCAAAAGCGGCGTTCATCCAATCAGCCGCGCGAAGACCTTCTGGACATGCTGCTTCGTGTGCGCGACGCGGACGGCAACCCCATGAGTGACGCGCAACTGCGCGACGAGGTAATGACCCTTTTTCTAGCCGGCCACGAGACCACCGCCATTGCGCTCTCCTGGGCCTGCTACCTGATTGCGCAAAACCCGCCCGTCGAGAGGAAGCTCGCCGAAGAACTGCAGGCGGTCCTCGGCAGCCGTGTGCCGACTCCGGAAGACCTCCCGCGACTGCGGTACACGGAAATGGTGCTCAAGGAAGTCATGCGTCTCTATCCCGCGGTGTGGGGCATTGGCCGGAAAGCCGTAAAGGAGTGCGAGCTTGGGGGATACCGGGTACCGGCGGGTTCAAACATCTTCATTCTGCAATGGCGCACGCAGCGCGATCCGCGATTTTTTCCCGATCCTGACCGATTCGATCCCGAACGCTGGAGGGAGGACCCGGTCCGTTCGGGAAAGATCCCGCGTTTCGCGTACTTCCCCTTTGGTGGCGGGCCACGGGTCTGTGTTGGCGCAGCGTTCGCGATGATGGAAGCAACGTTGCTGCTGGCCATGATTCAGCAGAAATATCATCTCGAAGTTGTCCCAGGACATCCCATCGAAATCTTCGCGTCGGTTACGCTACGTCCCAAGCATGGCATTCGCGTAATCCCACAGCGCCGGTACACAAAATGACTCTCCGTGTCGCTAGAGACTCCGCTCTAACAGATAGCATCGGAAGTGCGATGAGGGGCATGGATCTTACTTGCGGAAGAAATTGCGGAGCAGGAAGCCGAGGTTGGCGGGGCGTTCCGCGAGGCGGCGCATGAAATAAGGAAACCAGTCGCGGCCGAAAGGGATGTAGATGCGGACGCGATAGCCATCGCTAACGAGCCGGCGCTGCAGGTCGGTGCGGACTCCATACAACATCTGAAATTCGAAATCGTCCTTGGAAATCTGCTGGGCCGCCGCATGGCGAATGGCGGCCGCGATCATGCGCGGGTCGTGCGTGGCGATGCCGTGGTAGAAGCCGCTGGACAAAAGCATTTGCATCAGCCGGACGAAATTGGCATCGACGTCCACTTTCCGCGGATACGCAACGTCCACGGTTTCCTTGTATGCACCCTTACACAGGCGGATGCGGCAGCCGTAGGTCAATAGCTCAGCGACGTCCTTTTCACTACGGTACAGATAGGACTGGATGACCGTGCCGACGGCGGGATTCCGCGCGCGAATGCGTTTGACGAGGTCGATGGTGCGCTGTGTGTAAGCAGACCCTTCCATGTCGATGCGCAGGAAATTATCGAAGCTCGCGGCACGCTCGACGATGGAGCGAACCAGGCCTTCGCAAAATTCGATGTTGATGTCCAGGCCGAGTTGCGTGAGCTTGCCGGAAACGTTGGCGTGCAGTCGTTCCTGAGCGATGCGTTCAAAAATCTCGAGATAGGCGTCTCGGGAATGTTGCGCGTCAGAAATGGTGGTGACATTTTCGCCGAGGTAATCGAGGCTGGCGTGCATGCCCGCCTCATTGCACTCGCGCGCGGCGGCGACGGCTTCGTCAAGCGTTTCGCCGGCGACGAACCGGCGGGCCATGCGGCGCGTGGTGCCATTGGTAGTGACCCAATTGGCGAAGCCTTTGCTTTCGGAAAGCTTGAGCAGCGTCGACCGGAGCATGCCGGACCAATTATGGCAGCCTGGGAAGAACGAAACTAGTCTTTGTGTTCTTCCAGAAACTTTTCGGCATCAATGGCGGCCATGCAGCCTGAGCCCGCGGCAGTAACGGCCTGGCGGTAGCGGTGGTCTTGTACGTCGCCGGCGACGAACACGCCAGGAACAGTCGTGAGGCTGCCGTGCCTGGCCAGCAGGTAGCCGTTGGAATCCATTTCGAGCTTACCTTTGAATACGATGGTGTTCGGGTCGTGACCGATGGCGACAAAGACGCCATCGAGGGGAATGTCGCGCCCTTCCTTGGTCTGCTGATTGCGCAGACTCACGCCTTCCACGTGACCCTGGGGAGCCAGGATTTGCTCGACGGTGAAGGGCGTGACGAACTCGACTTTCTCGTTGGCCCTGACGCGGTCGATCATGATCTTGGAGGCGCGAAAATCGTTCCGGCGGTGAATCAGGTGGACTTTGCTGGCGTAACGCGACAAAAAATTGGCCTCTTCCATGGCCGAATCGCCCCCGCCAACCACCGCGATGGGCTTGCCGCGGAAGAAATAGCCGTCGCACGTGGCGCACGTGGAAACGCCGTGGCCGATCAATTCCCTTTCGCCCTTCAGCCCCAGCAGGCGCGCGGAGGCCCCCGCCGCGACGATCAAGGCCCGCGTTTCGTACACGTCTTTTCCAGCGATGATCTTGAACGGGCGCTTGCTGACGTCGACTTCCGTTACCGCCCCGGATTTAAACTCCGCTCCGAATTTCTGCGCTTGTTTGCGCATGTTTTCGATGAGCTCCGGCCCCATGATGCCATCGGGAAAACCTGGATAGTTCTCCACATGGGTCGTGAGGGAGAGCTGGCCGCCGGGCTCATGCCCGTCCAAAACGAGCGGCTTCAGGTTGGCGCGCCCGGCGTAGATGGCGGCGGTGAGACCGGCGCAGCCGCTGCCGATGATGAGGACGTTGTACATTCAATCTTTCTCCATCTATTAGATTCAGTGCCATGCCCGCCGGATACAACGGAGCGGGTATTGTAGCATCGCATCCCCTGCGATTCGGAATGTGGGCGGCCAAATTGGAGACTGCTCTTTCTGCCGGCGGCGTTGACCGGTTCGGGCGCGCCCCGTTATAGTCCAAAGAAACACCGCGTTGCCCAAGGAGAACGTCAGCATGGATCCACGCTACCCGATAGGAGATTTTGAGATGCCCGCAGCAGTGACGCCGGCCCGGCGCCAGCAGGCCATCGAAGAGATTGCGGCTGCGCCAGCTAAAATGCGCGCCGCCGTGAAGGGCCTTAAGGACGCCCAACTCGACACGCCGTACCGCGAAGGCGGCTGGACGGTGCGCCAGGTCATACATCACGTTCCCGACAGCCACCTCAATGCGTACGTGCGATTGAAGCTGGCGCTTACCGAGGACAAGCCGACGATCAAGCCGTACAACGAAGCGGCCTGGGCCGAACTGGCGGACTCAAAATCGACGCCCATCGAGGTTTCACAAACATTGCTGGATGCGGTGCATGCCCGATTTGTCCAACTGTGGCGCTCGTTGAAGCCCGCAGATTTCGCAAGAGTCCTCGTCCACCTAGACCACGGCGAGCGCACCGTGGACTGGCTGCTATTCCTTTACGAGTGGCACGGGAAGCACCACGCCGCGCATATCACGGAACTTCGCAAGAAAAAGGGCTGGTAGCTCTTCCGCAAGCTGGCTAAACAAGATGATTGCCTCGCAGACGTGGGATCCGGAACGGTACGCGCGTAATGCTCGTTTTGTCAGCGATCTCGCCGCCGCCGTGGTCGAATTGCTAAATCCCCGTCCGGGAGAACGCATCCTCGATCTCGGCTGCGGCGACGGAATTCTAACGACAAAGCTCGCAGCCATTGGATGCAGCGTTGTGGGCATTGACGGCAGCAGCGCGCAGATTGACGCGGCTCGCAGTCTTGGGCTGGACGCGCGTGTGATGGATGGGGAAGGACTATCCTTTGACAGCGAGTTTGACGCGGTCTTCAGCAATGCTGCATTGCACTGGATGAAGAACCCCGAGGCGGTGATTTCCGGAGTGTGGCGCGCGCTCCGGCCCAAGGGACGTTTTGTGGCGGAGCTTGGCGGGCATGGCTGCGTTGCGAAAATCAAGAAGACGCTCGTGGACGCGCTTAACCGCCGCAAGCTGGATGGAGAGGCGGCGGTTCCCTGGTACTTTCCGACCGTCGAAGAATATTCTGCCCTGCTGAACAAAGCCGGCTTCTCCATATCCACAATTGCGCTCATTCCGCGTCCCACGCCGCTTCCTGGAGACGTCACGGGCTGGCTGGAAACTTTTGGCGAGAGTTTCACGACTTGCCTGCCACTCGCGGAACGCTCCGGCTATATCGCTGAAGTGCGTGAAGCCTTGCGCCCTGAGCTTGCGGATGCAGACGGCAAATGGACCGCCGATTATGTGCGATTGCGGTTTGCGGCCTTGAAACGGGTTTAGAAGAACGGAGAGTCGGCGATTCTTCCGCGCAAAGTGGCGCGCGACGCTCGTGCTCGTGTACGATGATTCGGTACACAAGGAGATTGCATGAGCCGTCCGGCAGGGACCTACGCTATTTTTGAAACGTCTCAGGGGAACATTGTGGTGCGCTTGCTCGAAAAGGAAGCGCCCAAGACCGTTGCGAATTTCGTCGGATTGGCCGAGGGCACGAAAGAATTCACGAATGAAAAGACGGGCCAAAAGGAAAAACGGCCGTTCTACGACGGATTGATCTTCCATCGCGTGATTCCCCAATTCATGATTCAGGGCGGCTGCCCGCTGGGCACCGGGACGGGCGGCCCGGGTTACAAGTTTGCGGACGAGTTTCATCCCTCGCTGAAGCATTCGAAGGCCGGAAAACTCTCCATGGCCAATGCCGGGCCGGGAACCAACGGCAGCCAGTTCTTTCTCACCGTGGCGGCGACGCCGTGGCTGGACAACAAGCACACCATTTTTGGCGAAATCGTGGAAGGTCAGGACGTGGCCGACAAGATTTCGAATTTGCCGCGCGATTCCAGCGACCGCCCAAAAACGCCGGTGTCCATCACCAAGCTGCGCATCGAACGCGTCGCGTAAGCGCGCGCCATGGCCATGCTCACGCCCGAGCGCCTGCTGCGATTCATGATCGAATTGATCTTCGTCTTGCTCGGCGCTTTGTTGATGTGGCTCGGCCTCGCTGGCCCGGTTTACGGCCGGACCGTCGACCGGCACAGCAACGGGTGGCTGATTCTCAGCGTCGTGCTGATTCTCTGGGGACTCCGCGCGCTCTACAAGCCGGGCCAGTGGTGGCTGCGCTGGCAGAACTGGACACGCGGGCTTTCGCTCGCGCTTCTGGGCGTCCTCATGCTCGCGATTTCCCGCGTGCCGTTC
>Ga0210405_10001116_pt1 | contig 32241 bp, 36 predicted proteins | sample IncBWH11MmetaG_FD_155492 | JGI IMG/M metagenome (GOLD analysis project Ga0210405, IMG submission 155492) | Forest soil microbial communities from Barre Woods Harvard Forest LTER site, Petersham, Massachusetts, United States - Inc-BW-H-11-M | ecosystem: Environmental > Terrestrial > Soil >...
ATGACTCAAAACTCAAAACTCAAAACCCAAAACTCAAAACCCACTCTCCCTCCGCGCTCCGCACTCTTTCTAATTGAAAATCCGACCCGGAGCGTCGACCTTTCTCCTCCCTATGTTGGAATCGATTCGCAAGCGGCAGCGGACTTTGCTTATGCTCGTCACCATCGTTGTCATCGTGGCTTTTGGCTGGATTTACAACCCGGCCTCAATGCGTCGCGCTGAGGGCCCCGGCGGAGCCATCGGAAAACTGAACGGCCGCACAATCACCATCGGCGACGTTCAGAAGGTTGAGAGAAGCATTCAATTGATATTCGCCCTCGGCATGAATGACCTATTGGAAGAATTAACCACAGACGGACGGACCCGCGACGATCAGTTTCTAAGCTTCGCGTGGAATCTGTTGTTGCTTCGCGATGAAGCTAAACGGCTTCAGATCGAGCCAACTGCCGAGCAGATACGAGTTGCCGAGAAGAGTCTCCCCCGGTTTCAGACAAATGGTCAGTTTGACCCAACAAAGTATCAACAGTTCGTCGACGCCGTTTTGAAGCCGAATGGATTCAGCGCGGCGGATCTCGACGACGTTGTAGCCGATAATTTACGCTTGGACGGTGTCAGCCAACTGGTCAAGGGCAGCTCTCCTCTGCCGGAAGCTATGTTCCGGCAGCAATACGACCAGACGAACCAGAAGGTCTCTCTAGCCATCATCCGGTTCAAAAGCGCAGATTTTGAGTCTGCCATCCAACTCTCCGATGACGAAATTCGCAAATATTACGATCAACGTAAGGGTACTTTTCAGTCGCCGGAAAGGCGAAAAGTCGAGCTCGTTTCATTTTTGCTGAACGACGACCAGAAGAAACTACCGGAAGCTGAGCAAGTTACGGCAAAGAAGCCTCTTGCGGAGCAGGCAGATTCGTTCGCTCAAACCGTTATGCAGAATCCGGCGACATTTGACCAGGCAGCGCAAGAAAAAGGTCTCCAGGTTCAGCAGACCGAGCTCTTCACGCAGCAACAACCGGACAAAGCGATCGCGCAAGAACCCGCATTGCTTCGCGAAGCGTTCAATCTCACTATCGAGAATCCGATGAGCGACGTCATTGAAGGAAAGGACGGCTTTTATGTTATGAAGCTGACGAAGATCGAAGCCAGCCAGCCGCTTTCGCTGGAGGAAGCGAAAGACAAGGTCGTGGCAGCTATCAAAGCGGAGAAGGTGCGAAATGCCATCGAGGCCAAAGCCAAGGAAGTTCGAGAAAAGATCGACGCGGAGATGCACCATGGAGCGGATTTCGTGCAAGCTGCAGAAAAGGCCGGCTACAAACCTGAAACTCCGCCGGCATTTGCTCCCGCAGATCCCGGCAGCAACATAGAAATCGTCACCATCATGGCCATCAACAGCGTTGATCTCGCTCAGGGCGGGACTTCGAAACTCTTGGAAAACGCGGATGGAGGGCTCATCATCCACATGCTCAAGAAAGAGCCGATCGACGAGCAGAAATACGAAGAGTATAAAAAGGCCGAATACGCACAGCAAAATAGCCGATACGAAACAGTCGCAATCCGCGAATGGCTAAAGCTTGAACAGCAAAGGGCCGGGCGCCCGCCGATCTTCGGCCAAGGAGCGACCGGGTAGGTATGTTTTGAGTTTTGAGTTTTGAGTTTTGAGTTTTGAGTCGTGTATTGCGACCGGCGCTCACCGATTGAGCAGGGCCAGAAAGACGTATGGAAGAAACCCCTTCGCAAATCGAAGAACTCTTTGACGATGCCAACGGCGACCTCGCAATTGGTGAATTACCTGCCGCAATTGAAAAGTACCGCCAATGTGTCGAACAAGTTCCAGAATTCTTCGACGGTTGGCACGCGCTCGGGATGGCGCTCATGAAGCATGGCGATTATCCGGAAGCCATCGAGGCAGGTAAAAGAGCCGTGGAACTTCGGCCAAACGATCAACTTGCGTGGTCGAGCCTTTCGCTCTTCTACGTTCGCAATAGCCAGATCAAAGAAGCCGAAGCCGCTGGAACAAAGGCTCGTATCTTATCCTGGGGCGGCAAAATCGTTCGAGAGTGAAGACGTGAAATACTTCCTCACAACCGCAATTGATTACACGAACGGTGACCCACACATTGGGCACGCGTACGAGAAAATTCTGGGCGACGTCATTGCCAGATATCATCGGGCATTTGACGGACCGACGTTCTTTTTGACGGGCGTCGATCAGCATGGGCAAAAAGTGCAACAGGCCGCCCAGAAGTGTGGTGTCCAACCTTTGGAGTTTGCGCGGCAGGTCACTGAAAGATTTCTGGCCCTGTGGAACAAGCTTGGGATCCAAAGGGACGGATGGGCCGCAACTACCGACCCGAGACACCAAAGAGCAGTTCGCAAGGTCCTTCAGTCGCTTTACGATAAGGGCGAGTTGTTTAAAGCGAAGTATGCCGGATACTACAGCGTTCGGCAGGAGCAATTTCTTACCGACAAAGAACGAAATGAGGCGGGAGAGTTTGGACAGGAATGGGGCGAAGTAATATTTCTTGAGGAAGAGAACTGGTATTTCCCGCTCGCGAAACATAAGGAGTGGCTCAAAAGCTTTGTTGAGTCGCGCCCGGATTTCGTAATCCCAGACTTTCGCCGGAACGAACTCATCAATGCGATCGAGCGACTTTCCGGTAATCTGTGCGTTTCTCGGCCAAAGGAGCGGTTGTCCTGGGGCATTGAGTTTCCATTTGATCCGGATTACGTCACCTATGTCTGGTTCGATGCTCTCTTAAACTATGTTACCTTCGCCGGCTACCGCTCTGATGATGATCCGAGTCTGCCGACTTTTAGCGAACTTTGGCCTTGCAAAGCCCATATCATCGGCAAGGACATCCTCGTGCCTGCCCACGGAGTGTATTGGCCGATTATGCTTCATGCCATGGGCTTTTCCGACGAGCAGATGCCGCGGCTGTTAGTACACGGATGGTGGAACGTAGCGGGGGCGAAGATGAGCAAAAGCCTCGGAAACGTAATTGATCCGGATATTTTAGCGGAAAAATACGGTGCCGACGCTCTCCGCTACTACCTTATGAGGGATAACGTCGTAGGGCAGGACTCGGATTTCAGCGAAGAGCGCCTCGTAATGCGTTACAATAGCGATCTAGCCAATGACCTCGGCAATCTGGTCAACCGCACCATCAGCATGAGCCAACGGTATCGTAACGGTGTTGTGGGTTCGTTTGAGCTGAACGATCCAGATCTAAATGCGATTCGCGATCTGTCAGAATCCGTCATCCAACGTTACCGTGAAGCGTTCGAGCGATTCGAAGTGCACGGCGCGATCGAAGCCGCGTGGGAACTTGTAACCAGAGCCAATGCCTTGGTGGAGCAAAAGGCTCCTTGGAAACTGGCAAAAGACCCGGGACAATCTGAATTATTAGACGCAGTTTTGTATACGCTCGCCGAAACCGTAAGGTTGCTGGCGCTCCTGATCAGCCCAGTAGTTCCAGCGTCGAGTGAGAGGATCCTGGAACAGTTGAAGACTGAGCACATTCGCATCTTGCAGTGGGGCGGCCTACCCTCCGAGCATCAAATCGGCAAACCGTCTCCGATTTTTCCCAGAATTGAACCGGTAGGCGTTTGTTTGTAGGGCTGTCGCCGGGTGGGCGTGTGGGAGTTTCTGGTTAGAGTTGATTCGTCGGTATGCACCGTAGAGTTGGTAGGACCGAGCCACTTCCCCGGCGCCGATAGGGATGCGCTCCCGCGCGTCCGGCACTGGATGTCCATGGAACGTGAACAAGCGCACAAAAAAGGCGGGAATAAACATAAAGGGCTCGAACGGCTTCCAGACGCGCAACGCCGGACGCGCAGGAGCGCATCCCTACCGCGCTACACGCACGGACCCGCCGCGCATACCCGAATTCCGCAGGAGCGCGTCGCTACCAGTCGCAACCGCATCGGCTAATCAAATCGGCAAACCTCAGGCTTCCTCGCCAAACCTTTTCTAAAGGGGACGTAGCCTTTTCTAAAAGGGACGTATCTTAACATTGGACATTCAAGCGTCGGGCGATAGCGCGGAGTTGTTTTCGTAGTTGCGGATTTGAGGAAGTTGCCGCTGCAAGCGACTAATCTGCATCGCGACCGCGCTGTAGCTTCCGACTCCCAATTGTTCACGCACCTGCTCAAGCGTCATGCCCTGCACCAGGCCTTAGCTAGTTCCAGCTGCAGGTGATAATGGTTGGGCATGAGTACATAGCTGTGGATCTTGACCCCAAAACGCTCCGCAAACTGCCCCAACTGCTCTCCAAGGTCTTCGTAGCACCGTCGGTCCCGGAAAGTTGCTCTCCGCTGATGCCCCTGTTGATTACGTGATACCATCCATTGGGAATCTCTAATCGCGTGAGCCGTGCCATCACCAATCCTCATTCAATTCCAAGATGATATCTAATGTTAAGATACGTCCCTTGTGGAGAATAGTCCCTTGTGGAGAATAACTGCTGTTCAAAAATAAACGTTAGTTAGACAGTGTAGTCTTGGATTGGAGCCGCTATGCGGGCGGATAGACTCCATCTCGGCGAAGAAGCCCTGGTGTACCGTCTCGCATATAATGGTGACGTCGTGGCGTTCAAAATTGGCCGCCGGCAAGGGAAGCGTGTCGGCGTATCGGCGTATCGGCGTCTCAGGAGACGCGTTTTCGCAACGTTTGGCACGGTAGGGACGCGCTCCCGCGCGATCCGCAGCAGCACGTCCGATGATCGTGTCGGGTGCAGCGCCTCCGATGGTCGATGCGCTCCGGCGCGTCCGGCGTTGCACGGCTCGACGCGTCTTTTGCCGTTTCTGCCATGCGCGAGTGCAGATGGTATTCGGCCCTTTCCATTATTGCGCCTCCTGTGAACGTGCTGCGCCGGACGCGCCGGAAACCGTCGACGATCAGAGGCGCTGCACCCGATGTCGTTATCGGACAATCTACGGCGGCTCGCGCGGGAGCGCATCCCTACCGCGCCGGCGAAGTGGCACGGCCCTATCACTCCTATACTTTATACCAACGGTTCAACTCTAACAGAAACAAAGGCCTTTCATTCTCCGCTTGTAGCGATTTGGCTCGCATCACATACTGAATAAGCATCATTGGAACTTGCGGTGGGCTGCCGCGCCTTCGGCCATCGGAGCAACTATGTTGGCGAACGACACTTCTCGACGCTCAAAGATTAAGAACGTTATCCGCGTCTCCAGCGGCAACTTTCTCGAGATGTACGATTTCATCGTCTTCGGGTACTACGCAGCGGCTATTGGACGCACGTTTTTTCCCGGCGATAGCCCGTCCGCTTCGTTGATGTTGTCCCGGTAATCGGGCCATGCCAGGAGTCTGGATGTCGTGCGCAGCTGCGCTGGTCTGGTTGGAGCGATCATTGCCAAACGCACTCCAGTCGTTGCGCAGACGAATAAATCGGAAGCGAATCGAATCGGAACAGTGTGAGGGATCCTTATCGAGCTTTCTCTGTAAGCCAGCGTTTGACGATTTCAAGGGTTTCATCGGTCAGGCCATGTCCGGCGTTTTCGAAAGAAGCTGTCAGATCGGCTCCTGCATTGCGAAGCAAGGCCGCGAGCCGGCGCGCTTCGTCTGGTGGTGCAATCGTGTCGTAATTGGCCGCCGCGATGAGCACCGGCGCGCCTTGCAAATCGGGCAGCTTTTCCGGAACGAGCGGCACCATCGGCCGCAAGAGGGCCGCACCTCCCAGCGTGCCGGGCCGAAGCAGGAGCAGACTGGCGGCAATGTTTGCGCCATTCGAGTAGCCGACCGCGAGCAGGTTTTGTCGATCAAAGTGATAGGTCTCCGACGCCAGCTCGATGAAGTCGGCAAGCTCGTGGGTACGGCGGATGAGGTCTTCTTCATCAAAGATTCCTTCCGCCAGCCGGCGGAAGAAGCGCGGCATACCGTTTTCCAGGACCTTGCCGCGCGGGCTCAGCAGGGCTGCCTCGGAATCGAGCGCGCGGCCGATCGGGCTGAGGCTGGTTTCATCTCCGCCAGTGCCATGCAGGAGGAGGAGCGTTCGCGCGGAACGGCCCGGCACGAAGGTGTGCCGGAAATCAAGTATTGGTGGTTTATTCACAATGTCGCCTTGGTTGGGAGGACTATCTTTGGAAGAACTTCCTCAATCTGCGGACGCGCTCGTTCCAGCCAGGGCGGAAGGCGTAGCTTGGCGCCGAGTTCGTCGACCGTTTCGTCGTTGGTGAATCCAGGCGAATCGGTGGCGATTTCGAAAAGTATGCCACTTGGTTCGCGGAAATAGATCGAGCGAAAATAGATGCGATCCATCACCGGGCTGACGCTATAGCCGAGACTGAGGATCTTTTCCCGCCACGCGTGCTGCCGCGCATCATCCGGAACCCGAAACGCGATGTGATGAACCGAGCCGGGTCCGAGCCGGCCCGGCTGACTGCCTGGAGTGCAGACTAGTTCAATCGTTTTGCCCGTGCCGCCACCGCCAGGCGCGGCGAAACGGGCACGATTTTCCGCTTCCTGGATAAGCCGATAACCGAAGGATTCGGTGAGCAGTGTTGTCGTTCCCTCGCGGGTTTCCAATGCCGCCGAGACACTATGGAGTCCGCGAATTGAATGCTCCCCAGGCACAGGACCTTCGGTCCAAGGCTGAACTTCATTACCGGGCGTTGACGCAATCAATTCGATCAGCATCCCGTCGGGATCCGCAAGACGGATGATCTCATCGCCGAATCGCTCGGGCGCTCGCCGAGCGACGACATGATGCTCTTTTAACCGCTCGAGCCAGTAACCAACGGACGCTGCGGGAATCGCAAAAGCTGTGGCTTCGATCTCACCGACACCACGAACACCCGGGCGAGCGTCAGGCCACGGAAAGAACGTCAGAATCGTCCCCGGTGTACCAACGCCATCGCCAAAGTAAAAGTGATAACTGCCGGGATCATCGAAATTGACGGTGCGCTTGACTAGCCGCAGCCCGAGCACCCCGACATAGAATTCGAGATTGCGCTGCGGGTCACTTGCGATTGCGGTTACGTGATGTAGACCGGTGATATTCATTTGTTGGAGCTATGAGAAATTAAGGTTGCGGCCAGTCCATTGAATCTCGCTTTGCTCGGTGTCGATCGTGTAGCTCCCCTCGCGAGGGTCTTCATGTTTTTCTTCGCGACGATTTCCCTCCACGGAATATCCTGCAGCAAGCCAATCCTCGATCCCGCCGCGATAGTCGTACACATGGAGATAGCCTGCATTCAGCAGTTCTCCGCGGCAGTAGCAGATGCAAGATTTTGCGGCCCCGAGCCGTAGAGCACGATTGTAGACTCCTTGTCCGGAGCAAGCTTGCGTACCTGATCCAGGAAGTTTACCTCGTAAACGCACGCGTCCTTTGCACCCGGAAGATGCGCCCCTTTGTAGAATTCTGCGGGAAGCACATCAATCACTAAAAATGCGCGTCTCGCGTCGAGCTGCGACTTGATTTCATCCCGACCAATTAGCGCTGCGACTTTCATTCCAACGGCAACCTTATGTCATCATGCGCATATTGGCTAGATTCCTTCGCGCTCCAGCGTTTCGGAGGTGAAGCGCTGCCGCGGGATGGTAGGGATGCGCTCCCGCGCGTCCGGCGCCGCACGTCCTAACAAGGTGCAAAGGTGAAAATAGGGGAAACTAATCGGAAAGGGCCGCAGCCATCGGCAATCGCATGAGCGCCTATGGCAGAAGGGGCAAAAAGGAGCGTCGAAACGTGCCGAACCGTACAGGGAGCGCATCCCTACCGGCCCCGCCGTTCCCATACCGGGTTCTCACATGACGGCGCCAAGCATCCAGGGCACGAACTCTTCGGCGCCGAACCCGTGTGCTTCAGAGCGGGATTGTCGACCGGAAGCGGTTTCAAGAATCAACTGAAAGATGCGCTCTCCCAATTCTGCTATCGATGCCTCACCGTCCAGGATCTCACCGCAATTAATGTCCATATCATCTGTCATTCGCCGGTACAGACGCGAGTTTGTCGCCAATTTTAGTGAGGGCGTCGGTTTGCAGCCGTAGACCGATCCGCGTCCAGTGGTAAAGCAGATCATATTAGCACCACCGGCCACTTGGCCCGTGGCAGAAACAGGGTCGTAGCCGGGTGTGTCCATAAACACCAACCCCTTGGCCGTAATCGGCTCAGCATATTCAAAAACATCCACTAAATTTGTTGTCCCGCCTTTCGCAACTGCGCCCAACGATTTTTCAAGAATAGTTGTGAGTCCACCGGCTTTGTTGCCCGGCGAGGGGTTATTATTCATTTCGCCTCGCTCCCGCGCAGTGTACTCTTCCCACCAGTGAATTCGCGAAACGAGCTTCTCGCCGATAACGGGCGAGACCGCCCGCCGAGTAAGCAAGTGTTCGGCACCGTAAATCTCCGGGGTTTCAGAGAGAATCGCCGTACCGCCATGGCTGACCAGCAGATCGACCGCAGCGCCAAGCGCCGGATTCGCCGTGATCCCGGAATAGCTATCCGAGCCGCCGCATTGCAAACCAAGGATCAAGTTTTCGGCAGACACTGTCTCGCGCACAGCTTTGTTCGCAATCTTCAACATTTCCCGGACGCGTCCGATGCCGATCCGTATCGCGCCAACGGTCCCTCCTGAATCCTGGATAGTCATGGAGGACAAAAGCGGGCCGCTCGGAAGCCCTTGGGTGGAAAAAAGATCCTCCACCTGGTTAACTTCGCAGCCGAGCCCTATGGTGAGAATACCGCCAAAATTTACGTGCCGCGCGTAACCGGATAGCGTTCGGCGCAACACCTCCATCCCCTCCCCGTTTATATCCATACCACAGCCAGTCGTGTGAGTAATCGCCACGACACCATCCACGTTTGGATACTCCCTTAAAGCGTCGCTCGTGAATGCCTCCGAGATTTTCTTGGCAACAGTAGCCGAACAATTCACCGTGGTCAGAACTCCAAGGTAATTTCGAGTCGCTACACGCCCGTCAGGCCGGACTATACCGCGGAAAGTTGCGGCTGGATGAACATACGGGGTCGGCTTGGCATCGACGCAGAAGGCGTAATCGCGTTCAAAGGAATGAACTTCCAAATTATGCACGTGCACGTGTTCACCGGGCGAGATTGGTTTCGTCGCAAACCCGATGATTTGATTGTAGCGCCGCACGGATTGGCCGGTAACAAGGCTTCGAACGGCGATCTTGTGACCGGCCGGAATCGCATCCTTTACGGTTAGACGCTCCTCGACCAACGGCGTTCCGGCCGGGATCTCTTGGCAGGCGATTACGACGTCGTCAGATGGATTTAGCCGAATCACGAGCGCTTGGTCGGTCATCATTTCTTAGTTTCTCCAAATTTAATCAGTCCGTTCCGGTTTGCATTCCCAATTCTATCACAGAGGCGGCCGCTGCGTGATTTTTGCGGGTCAGGGCCGCTGAGCTCCGGTCGTTGCGACGTACACAGCGTACAGTGAGGTGGTCGCCGTGATGAAAAGCCGGTTCCTCTTTTCACCACCAAAGGTAAGATTGGACACCGGTTCCGGGACTGTGATCTTACCCAGGCATACTCCGTCCGGTGCGTAACATTGGACACCGTCGCCAGCGCTAGTCCAGATGTTAGCGTGAAGATCAACGCGCAGTCCGTCGGGAATGCCGGGTGATACCTCGGCAAACACCTCTCCTCCACTTAACCTTCCCTGATTGTCCACCGAGAATACGCGAATATGGTGTTCACCATCTGGCGAATGCGAACGGCCGGTGTCTACAACGTACAACTTCGATTCATCCGGAGAAAATGCTATGCCGTTCGGCTTATTGAAATCTTCGACAACCGCGTCCAAGGCGCCAGTCGCAGGATTAAAACGGAAAACGTAACAACCGCCGTACTCGCCCTCGGCAAAATGCCCTTCGTAGTCTGACAAAATCCCATAGGGCGGATCCGTAAACCATACCGTGCCGTCTGATTTGACGACAACATCGTTCGGGGAGTTCAATTTCTTTCCTTGGAACTGATCAACCAAAACCGTGATAGAGCCGTCCGGTTCAGTCCGAGTCACCCGGCGTGCTCCGTGTTCACAGGTAATCAACCGGCCTTGGCGGTCCCGCGTGTTCCCGTTGCTGTTATTGGAAAAATCCCGAAAAACACTCACATGCCCGCCGGCCCAACGTAACATCCGATTGTTCGGAATATCGCTCCAGACCAGATAATTACCGTCGGCAAAATAGACCGGGCCCTCGGCCCAAAGCGTCCCGGTGTACAGCTTCTCTACCCAGGAGTTTCCAAGAGTCAGGTAGCGGAAGCGTTCATCGTAAACCTCAATTTCGTTTCGTATTCCAGATGTTTGTATCATTGGTTTCACAAATCAGTCGGATCATCATTAAGATCGACGGGGGGCGGCGTCGGCAAATCGACCGGCGGCGGCTGCTGCTGGCGATCGAGAGGACCCACCGGCTCGGCGCGGCGAACCTCCGGCTGCGGTTTGTCGACCGGAAGGGCACGAGGAGCGGGAGTCCAATCCGCTTTCGCAGATTGGGCGAGCTGCGGCGGTTCCTTTGGGCGCGGCTTTATCGACTGGTATGGATCGTCGCCAAGCAACGTCGGTGCACGCATCAGCACCGCGGCCACCTGGGCCTGGTCGGTCGCGGATGCGGCACGTGGCGCGTCCTGAGAGCGCAAAGTCCGTACGAACGATCGAGTATCGTCCCCATGCAACCAACAAGTCTCTTTCGGCAGCTGCTTCGCGGTCGAAAACTCGACGAAGGTTCCTTTCCGTGGCGGCGACCATGGATCCGCGACGGCCGTCAGCATACACTTCGGGGAAGCGGGCAAACCGGTATCCAAGCAAACTTCAACGCGCTTGAGATCGATCGGCCGACCCAGCTCTCTGGGTGGCTGTTTTGCAAGCGACGCATTCATGATGTCGGTCCAGACCGGCAGCGCGATCTGATTAGAAAACGCCCCGCGAAAGATCGGTTGCGGTTTGTCAAAGCCCGCCCAGACACCGCATGTTATCTCGCTGTCATATCCGAGGAACCAAACATCCGTAAAGTTGTACGCCGTACCGGTCTTCCCAGCGGCTGGAAACTGCTTCAGGCCGAATTGTTGGTAAGCGTTCGAAGCGGTGCCGGTCTCCATGGCCTCCGTCAAAAACGAATGCATCTCAAAAGCGATTCCTGGGTCGATGACTTTAACCCGTTTCGGTTCCGAAAGATAGATCTCCCGACCGTCCTGCGTCTCAATCTTTGTCACGAGCATCAACCGCTCTGGGCGCGAACCACTTCCCGGAAACATCGTGTAGGCCGTGACAAGATCCGCCAGCGTGACATCACTGCTTCCAAGAAAGGTTGCTGGATAGGGTCGAAGATCATCCTGAATTCCAGCTCGCTTTGCGAGTTTGAGCACTGCGTCCAGACCCGCCTCAACGCCGATTCGAACTGTCGCAGCATTCTTCGATAGTGCGAAAAGCCGGCGCATCGGAAGCGGCCCTTCGTATCGATTGTCCGCCCGTTCAACTCCCCATTCGCCCAGAATCCCAGTCATACCACCGATCATCACCTGGCGATTATCGAGCGGAGCGTCCTCGAACAAAGAGCCGGGAAAGACCCCTTTTTCCAGGGCTGCAGCAAAAACCAATGGCGTGAATGCGGTGCCGGCCGGACGCTTGGCCTGAAACGCGCGGTCGTATTCGCTCTGAACGAAATCACGTCCTCCGACGAGAGCCAGAATTCCCCCGGTCCGATTGTCCACCGCGACCACTGCCCCTTGGAGATACTCCGGCACCGGCGGAGATCCTGGAGACGTATTCGTGCTTTTCCAAGACTTTAAGAAATTCGTGTATTCGGCGTACCGCTGATGCTGGTAGTCCGGTTTATCCTCGACATTGCTCAACTCTCGACGAAGTGATTCCTCAGCAGTCCGTTGCAGAACCGGATCCAGGGTCGTGTAAATCCGGTACCCCTGGCTTTCGATTGATTCCAGACCGATCTGGCCCTGCGCTTGCTGCCGGATCAAATCGATCGCGTACGACTGCGACACAACGTTGGACTTCGGGAGTACCACAAGCGGCTGTTGCTTAGCCTCCTCTGCAATTTGGGGCGTGATTTTGTGTTCCTCGACCATTCGAGTAAGGACGAAATTTCGCTCCTGAGTAGCAGCATCCAGATTATGCCACGGTGAAAGATTATTCGGGCTCTTTAAGAGCGCTGCCAGCATCGCTGCCTCCCCCACTGAAAGATCCTTGGCTGGCTTCCCGAAGTATCCCTTGGATGCTGCCTCTGCTCCGTAGAGTCCCCCTCCAAGATACACGCGGTTAAGGTATAACTCCATGATCTTGTTCTTCGATAGAGACCGTTCGATCCGCATCGCCAGAAAGACTTCAAGTATCTTCCGGTCATACGTGCGATCCCGTAGATCGAAGACGTTTCTGGCCAATTGCTGCGTGACCGTGCTGGCCCCCTGCCGGATACGACCGGCTTGGGTATTCTTCAACAGAGCGCGAAACATCCCAAAGAAATCGACTCCGCTGTGTTCGTAGAAACGATTATCCTCGGCCGCGATGACAGCATCCACCAGGTAGGGAGAGATCTGATCCAGGCCGACTTGTTCGCGGTTTTGAATGAATATTTTCCCAAATACCTGCCCGTACCGGTCGTAAACCACGCTTGCCGATTCGACCGCGTCCAATTTCCCTAGATCAAATTCTGCGGCTTTCTTCTCGTATTTTTTGACGAATTCCAGCCCGAACCAGGCTCCACCCCCGATCAAAACAAACAGGATCAAGAGTGGTATAGCGAACCACGGTCGTAGGAAAAATGAAGGGCGACGTTTAGGTTCACTCATATCGACAGCTGGACTCAACCCCTTTCACGAGCTTTCGCCCGGATCAAATGGAAAGTTTAGGCGGCCGTTTCGGCCGGTCCAGCGGATTCAGTTTAACTATGAGCTTGAAACTTCGATTTTCGAGGTATCCGCCTGTTCAGATGGTGGTGTACCGTCTCGCATATGCAAGACGGTGCACTACCATCTTCGCCGCTCGTTGCTTTTATCCGAGACAACATCCGGCGCCACGGTCCGGTCTCGTTTCCCTGGTTCATGGAGCAGGCGCTTTACCATCCTGAGTTCGGTTACTATATCTCGACGCGTCGCCGAATAGGCCGGGAAGGCGACTTCTACACCAACGTGAGCGTCAGCCGCGTGTACGGCCAATTGCTGGCCTCTCAGCTCATCGATATGTGGAAGCTTCTTGGAAAGCCCTGTGATTTCACGATCGTGGAAGAAGGAGCCGAGGATGGCCAATTAGCTCTGGATATTCTTTTGGCGATCAAAGAGGAATCCAGCGAAGCCGCTGCAGGCATTAGTTACACGATCGTTGAACCGATATTCAGCAAACAGCAGCAACAACGCGCACGCCTTGAGGCCCAGTTTTTCGAAAAGGTTAGATGGCTAACCAGTTTAGCTGAGATGGAGCCCGTCACCGGCGCGTTTATCTCAAATGAATTCGTCGACGCAATGCCTGTTCACGTCGTCGAATACCGAAACGGTCGTTGGTCCGAACTTCTGGTCGAGAATTCGGGAGAGAGTTTCTGTTTCGTTTCTTCGCGAGTCAAGGCGCCTGAACTGGCGCACGCACTGGAAAGACTGCCGTTGGCTCCGTGCCCGCTCTACAGAACCGAAATAAATCTCGCAGCCAAACGTTGGATCCAGGCGGTCGGCGCCAAGCTGAGAAACGGGTTCGTCCTGATCGTTGATTACGGATATTCGCGCGACGAGTACTATAGGCCCGAACGAATCGAAGGCACATTATCGTGCTATTCGCGGCATCGACGGACCTACGATCCGTTCGAAAGACCGGGAGAGATAGACATTACTGCGCACGTCGATTTTACATCTCTAGCTGAAGCTGCCGACCAAGCGAATCTCCACCTGGCCGGATACACCGATCAACATCATTTCATGGTCGGCGCGGCCGAGTCCCGCCTTCGGGAACTTGAGCAAGCGGTCGGGGTACAAGGAGGATTGACGCGTGCTCACTCAGCATTTCTCGGCGCGTACCGAACCCTGATGCATCCAGGAAACATGGGCATGGCTTTTAAATTTCTGCTACTGACGAAAGGGCTCAGCGATCAGGCGCAACTAAGCGGATTCAGGTACGCACCAGACCCTCGCAAATCGCTAGCCTGTACGCCTCACAAATCCTGAGAGATTTGCGAGGCATTCAGGTTAAGCAAAATAGGCGTGCGCGGCTTGTCACCGGCTGGTTTTAGGATTAGCCATTGTCTATGAATGATCGAATTAGGGAATTGTTGAAAGCCAAAGACTGGCACCCGTTTACGATCCACCGTATCGGTGGCGATTCGATCCAGGTTCTGAGCCGCGAACAGGCGTGGGTCAGCCCGTACAGCCGAGTGGTCGTTGAGACCGCTCCCGGCCGCATTGAGGTCTTGAATCCGGACCAAACTACAGGAGTAGAAGTCACGTCGTCAACGTTCAGTGAGATCCAGAATCAGACGGGGTAACCCGATGTAAGCGAAGGCTCCAGTCTTTGCCTCCTAGTGTCCTGTCCCCGAAATAGCAGGTTACGCAGGCAAAGGCTGGAGTCTTCGCTTACAAAGGCCGGCAAAGGCTGGAGCCTTCGCTTACGAAGGCCGACAAAGGCTGGAGCCTTCGCTTACAAAACGCCTACGGCTCGAAAAAACTCGTGTGCGCCACCGTGATTCGCCATCCTTCCGCAAATTTTTGCAGTTGCATTGTATCTGTAGCGAACACCGGTGAGCCGCCCCGAGGCGGAAGAATTCTCCACCAGCAAAGTGCCACTGCGGTATCGGGAGTTGATGAACGGACCTGTAGTCGCTGAAGGTCGATTTTCCCCATCTTATCTCGATCGGGGTATCCACGTTGAAAACTGGCATATAGGTCCGCCCACCCCCAGTGAACCTCAGATTCGATCACGGCCAATAGATCCTCCGACTTCCAGAAGCCGTTCATGTAACCATCGAGGTCTTTCTTATTCCAGCAATCCACCATTTTAAGTATCAGCTGGTAGACTTGCTGAACAACCGTTTGGCCCTCGTTGGGGTCAGCGTTGATCGAATCCAGACGCTGAACAGACAACTCCTCTCCCGTCGCAGTCTGCGCGAGCAAAAAGACGATCAGGCACCCAGCCATGGAAATTGTCGTACCAGTCATTTCTGAAGCCTCTTCTTACCATGAACCGCCCAATGCGCGAGCGTTTTGTGTATGATTGTAGCCCGGATTCCGAAGCACCGGCGGACCGTCCCGGTTTGTCATTCTGAGAAGATGCCAACCAGGCGCTTCGCCTACTTTACTGTTTTCGGTAATTTTTCGGAGCCACGCCGGTATACCGTTTGAAATCCCTGCTAAAAAAGAACGGGTCATTGTACCCGACTTGCTCAGCGATTTGCTTGATGGGATCGTTGCTTTCAAGCAGGCGACGGCGCGCGTGGTTGATTCGTTCACGTCGCAACCAGTCAATCGGAGTTGAACCGGTCGCTTGTTTGAACCTCCGGTAGAAGTGCGGTTCGCTCAACCGGCAGAGTTGCGCAAGATCGGCTACGCGCCATGGTCGATCAGGGTAGAGCGCCATTCTTGTCAATGCCTCGCGCACCTCAGCCGCAATTTCAGAAAAACCGCCAAACGATTCCAATGGTTCGGCCTGGCGGCTTTCGAATAGCGTCGCGAGAATCTCTGAGACCGCTGCGTTGAGCATCGCATCCAACGCCAGCGGGCGCCGGATCATCAGACGGAGGATCCGGCGAAACTCTCGACGCAAAGAATGGACCGGAATCTTGGCAAAGACAGGAAACCGAAGGACAGATAGTATGTTGCATGTCTCCTCGATCGCACGACCATCGATTCGAACCCAGAGCAGCTCCCAGGGATCGGCCGGATTAGCCCAGTGTGCGTGTGGGTGATAACCGGAGATCCATGCCAATTCGTTGGGCTCCACCTTGAACCGGCGGTTGCTCGAAAGAACAAAGCCGCTTCCTGACAGGCACAGCAGCAGATCATGTCCCGGCAAGTGATCCCTATCAATGCGATAATCAGGTGCTGACCGAAGATGTCCTGCGCGCACCACCACATAAAAAAGACGGCGAACTGTCTCGGACGGGGTGTTATAACAGGAAGCCAGAAATTCGGTTTTCAGCGGCATCGACCTGCTGATAGGATTCTTCATGTTTCAAAGATGATCCTGCATTCTGTTTTGGGGCGATCCAGCTAATTCTCGCGAAAAGCTTTCCAAGAATTGTCTCGCACGCCCCCACGCAGCATGAGTTTGACAAAGGAGGGCACAGTCGTACCGGATGTAAGCGAAGGCTCCAGCCTTTGCCTGCGCCTTTGACTGCATAGCGTGCGAGGAGGCAAAGGCTGGAGCCTTCGCTTACAGTGAATGAAATGCCTATCTTACGTCAAATCGCAAACCTGTGGTCGTTACGAGATTATCCCCAGACCGACGCCCCGTGGGGAATCGATACCCAACTGGACGCCATCAAATCGGCCGGCTTCGATGGGGTTACCGGCCGGATCGAGTCAGGGGACGGAAAAAGGATTAACGACCGTAATCTTGTCTTCGTAGGGTTTGTCTCCTCTGGGGACGACAAGGAATTCGCCGCCCTCTTAAATAGCCAAAAAGAGGCAGGGGCTATGCATGTAAACGTACAACTCGCAGATCACGATACTCCTACAACAGAAGCGTTACGGCTCACACATCGATTGTTTGAAGAAGCCGAGCGCCTCCGTCCGCTGGAAATATCAATCGAAGTACACCGCGACACCTGTACAGAAACTCCCGAAAAAACCTACGCTTTGGCAGACGCTTATCTTGCGGACACCGGCCGGTTGCTACCGATTACTTGGGACTTTTCCCACCTCGCGGTCGTGAAACATCTGCAGCCCAGAGACTTTTCAAGGCGACTGCTCGAGCGCGAAGAACTCGTGACCCGGGCTTCCCAATTTCACTTCCGGCCATTTAATGGACACCACTGCCAGATTCCGGTGACGCAGGCGGACGGCTCATTGACTCCTGAGTTGACGGATTGGTTGCCGTTTGTCGAAGATGTTCTGTCACTTTGGCTCGATACAAATGCCAATACCTCGCGCAAAATCTTTGTTGTTCCTGAAATGGGTCCAACCAGCAGCGGTTACAATCTCAACGGGCTGCCAAACAGCTGGGAGGAAGCGGTTAAGCTTCGTCCGATCTTGGAGAAACTCTGGCACCAAGCGCTTCACTCGAAAGGCATCGATTCATTATAGCACCTGATTCTTGCGGGTTAGTGTACCGCCTCGCGTATAATGGTGACGTCGTTGCGTTCAAAATGGGCCGCCGGCTGGGGAAGCGGGTCGGCGTATCGGCGTCTGGCGAAGTAAGACTGTTTTTCGACACGGCTACAATGATCAGGAGATCTCGACAGAGTTGATGATTGCTGCAAACGCCGACACGCCGACGCGCCGACACACCGATACGTTTCCCCAGCCGCCTCATTTTGACAGCGCCAGCCTCTGATATTCTCGCCCAAGCAGGCCGCACAGGGCCTCCACTACTAGTTCGTGATCTGCACGTTGCGGCAGCCCTGACACGGTTGCGCACCCAACAACCCCAGCCCCGGCCGCTCTCAACGGAAAGGAGCCGCCGTGCGCGGCGTACTCCGCCGCTGGCAGATCGTACTTGGCGGCCAGGCTCGTGTTTGTCTGTTGCAGGACAAGCCCGATAGCGTAAGAACTGCGATGAAAACGCGCCACCACATTGCCTTTGCGCCTGACCCACTCCGCGTTGTCCGGGATGCTGCCGTTCAGAGCACTGTAGAATAGCGGCTGACCGAAGCGCCGCACGTCGATCACCACTGGCAGAAGGCGGGACGACGCGAGCTCGTGTAGTCGAGAGCCAAGCTTCCAGGCAATATCCTCGTCGAATTCCGGAAGCACTAATTCCCGCTCCTGCGTGGCGATTACTTCAATATCTCGGCTCAGTTCCATCATGCCCAAACATTAAACCAGAGTAGCTTATCATTTAAGCGCCAAATTGCGCTCCGCTGATGTATTTGCAGCTTCTCACCTCCGTCCCTTCCGCAAAGAAAAATAAATTCCGGCGCTTGAGTTTTCCTATCCTCTAACGCACAAAGAAACGTGATTCTATGCAACCGTCGAATGCTTCCCGATTGAATCGCAACGCCGAATTGAACCATAGCCAACGTCGGACCCGCTGCAGCGAGTCATGGAAACTGCAGTTTTGCGCCGTCGCACTGGTAGCAACCAGCTTTTTCGCATTTTCCTCGGATTCACTCGCCCATGGCAATGGCGGCAACGGCGGGAACTCACGCAACGGTGGCAACGGGGGCGAGCATATGTCTCAAAACAATCGCGGGGATCAATTGCAGCACGAGGGTCGTTACTGGGATCCGTTCTGGGGACCATGGTATCCCGGTTACGCTGGCACTTATGATTCAGACTATTGGTACATCCCAACTCCGGAACAGAAGACGACCGCCCAGAAGCGTGTGAAAGATTACCTGGTTGCAGTTCAAAAAGGCCGGCGACATCCTGCCACCCATCGTTATATCGCGGTCGAAACCCTTAGGCCGACTAAAAAGCAGCTCGTAGACTATGTGAAAAAGTGGGCGGCGGCCAAGTCCGCTGGGACCCAGTTGTCAGATCGCTGGGTGGAACCGGGTCAGCTTCGCTGTATGATGGTATTTGATACTCAGTCGAAGCAGTTCGTCGGTTCGGGCTGTTACGTGATCGGCAGTCTACCACCCGTGGGAACCGTTGCGAAGTTCGACACTGTCAGCGCGGAATATGTCGGCACTTCGCCGCTCTAAGAAGACCGTTCCTTGGCCACTCGCGAATGGGTGCTTTTTAAGCTCGATTCAGAATTCAACCGGCAGGTCAACTCGAAGTGGCACGACGCTTTGCTGGGCCAATCTCACTGAGAAAAATTTGGTTGTTAGACTGTAGAAGTAAGTGTATGCGTTCGTGAACGTTCACAAACGTACCTAAAACCCCCAGGAAAAGGCAAAAGGCCTCTGAGCAGTTTTTTTCTGTTCGGACCTGAATCCGCCAACAATCCAGCTTATCTTTATGGCCCCCAATATTTTTTCCCTCATCCTTCGCCACCGCGAATTGCGTACGGCTCGAGCCGAACGTACTAAGGTGACTATCGGCATTGCGGCGTCTCTTACACTGCTGGCAGCATCGCTCCTTCCTGCCTCCGGCGCGTCCGCAACCGAGTACAAGGAGCCGGACTATAGCAAGTTCAAAGTAGAAGATGGCCAGATCACTCTCGAGTTTTGGTCCTGGGTTGGCGGGTTGGATAATACGGTCAAAGATTTTGAGAAGGCCTACCCAAACATCAAAATCCATGTGAATAACGTCGGAGGAGGACCGGCGGAATACCAGAAATTGCAGACGGCGTTGAAGGCGGGATCAGGTGCACCGGACGTCGCCCAGATCGAGTACGATTTTCTGCCGTCATTCATCGTCACGGACGGACTCGCTGACATGGCACAGTACGGAGCGAACGAAGCGAAACCGTATTTTGTGCCTTGGACCTGGGGACAGGTGTCACCTGACGGGAAAACGGTTTTTGGCATTCCGCAGGACAGCGGCCCTTTAGCGTTGAACTACAACAAGAAGATCTTTGATCAGTATGGCCTTTCAGTTCCGACAACCTGGGATGAATATGCCCAAGACGCGGAGAAGCTTGACAAGGCCAGCGGGGGCAAAGTGAAAATGGGCCACTTCTACCCAACGCAAGCGCCCTGGTTGATAGGCTTGGCGTGGGCCAGCGGTGGAGTATTTTTCAAGGCGCAAGGCGATACTTGGATTCAGACGCTAAACAATGCGGCAGCGGAAAAAACACTGACGTACTGGAGCGACCTGGTAAAGAAAGGATATGTTTCTAGTATCCCGGGATTTACGGCGGAATATTACACCGCCCTCGGGGCGGGCCAGATTGCGTCATCGGTCGAGGCAGCGTGGGGTCCAGGTGTAACAGCAGCTTCGTTGATCGACAAGACATCCGGCGATTGGAGGGCTGCCCCTCTCCCTCAATGGAGCAAAGGTGAACCGCTCCGCAGTGGAAACTGGGGTGGGAGCTGCGACGCAGTTACAAAACAATCGAAGCATCCGAAGGCAGCTACGCTATTCGCCATTTGGCTCAATGCTTCTAAAAATCCGGTAGTCGCCAACTGGATCCAGTTTGGGATCTTCCCGGTTGCCATCGCCGGATTGGCGGATCCGGATCTGAATGCGCCGGATAAAAATCCATCCAAATTCTTCGGCGGCCAAAACCTTATGCAGCTTTACTCCGACGCTTCGAAAGCGGTCAGCGTCGACTTTGCCTGGGCACCCTGGTTCGCGTTCGCGAACGACAATTATAACAAGCAAATCGACGCTTTATTTACAGGCAAGATGACGCCCAAACAGGCGCTCGACGCCTGGCAGGACGAATGTCTCAAGAATGCCAAAGCCGACGGTTACGACGTCAAAGGCCAGTAAAAATCTAATCGGCGCAAAAGTGCCTTCAGTTCTAATCGCGAGGCGATGCGTTACCGTAAGACCGCCCTGCTTTTCCTGGCGCCATTTTTGAGCGTGTTTGTGGCGTTTTATCTGGCTCCGGTGGTTTACGCTATCTACCTGAGCGTCTTCATAAAAAAACGAACCGGCCTCGGTCCGGCAAAAGAAATCTTTGGCGGTCTTGCGAACTATGCTCGGGCCGTTCAGGACGCAGATTTCCTGATCGGCCTGAAAAACATGTTCTTGTTTGGAATCGTCCAAATCCCCGTGATGCTCGGGCTGGCGATTCTGCTCGCTCTGCTCCTCGACCAATCCCGTGGCATTTTCGTTCGAATTTGTCGCACGGTTTATTTTATGCCGTATGGGATTCCCACGGCAATTGGTGCCCTGATCTGGGGTTACATGTATGCGCCGAATCTATCTCCCTTTAACCAGATTTTACGTGCGTTGCATCAATTAACGATTGACTTCCTGTCCCCAGACCTCGTGTTGTTCTCGATCGGCAACATCGTGACGTGGACCTGGACCGGGTACAACATGATCACCCTTTTCGCCGCCTTGCAAAACATCCCGAAAGAGCTCTTTGAAGCGGCCCGAGTTGACGGAGCAACCGGGTGGGAGCTTGTTCGCTACATAAAAATTCCTCTCGTGGTTCCGACCATTCGCTTGCTGTTTATTTTCTCCGTGATCGGTACTTCTCAACTTTTCACCGAAGCGCTTGTCCTGCGCCCACTTGGATATGTTGCAGACAATATCACTCCGAATCTTTACCTCTACTTGACGGCGGCTAGGGACGCTAACTATTCCTATGCAGGTGCGCTAGCCATCCTGCTCGCAGTTCTTATCTTCGCCCTTAGCGGCGCATTTCTGCGCCGTGTCGGTTCACGGTGATCGCGAAAGGAACTCATGACACCAATGACTTCTTCCAGTAGTGATTTGGTTCGCAGCGGACTTCGCTATGCCGTTTTCGCAATATTTCTTCTCTATTGTATTTTGCCCGCAACTTGGATTCTGGCGGCCATGGCCAAGGATAACAGCCAGATTTTTACCACATTCGGTCTCTGGTTCGCATATCCTATCCATTTGTTTGAGAACATTGCCGGGTTGTTTGCCTATCGCGACGGAATTTTTGTTCAGTGGTTTGGGAACTCCCTGATTTACGCCGTTTCAATTTCGGTCGCTTCGACAATGACCTGTGCGCTCGGTGGATATGCGTTTGCAAAATATGATTTCCCCGGAAAGAAATTTCTTTTCAACTTCATTATCGCGACCGTTACCGTTCCTTCCACCGCCTTGGTTCTCCCGCTGTTTTTGATGCTTAACAAGCTGGGTCTGCTCAACACGATGTGGGGTGTCATTTTGCCAAGTCTAGTCAATCCCTTCGGCCTTTATCTGATGCGTATTTTCTGGGAGTCTTCTTTTCCGACGGAACTGCTCGAAGCTGCACGTCTCGATGGCGCCGGGGAAATACGAATATTTTGGGGTATCGGCATGCCTCTGATGCTTTCCGGACTGGTGACCGTCGCTTTGCTGAGCTTCGTTGGGGCTTGGAACAATTTTTTCCTACCACTGGTTGTCTTAAGCGACGATCATCTTTTTCCTTTGACGCTCGGATTGAACGTCTGGAATAGCGTTAGTCACGCCGCCGGCGGCGGGAAACCGGTTTACAATCTGATTGCCTTGGGGTCCCTCATTAGCGTTCTGCCGCTGTTAGCCGCGTTTATTCTGCTCGGGAGGTACTGGCGCAGAGGGCTGACAGCAGGCGCGACCACCGGCTAAGCGCCAAACAAATTCATGGAAAAGCAGTTTCGTTACGGAACATTTTTATACGGTGTAGTTTACTATCCGGAACAATGGCCGGAAGTAAAATGGGATGCCGATTTTTCGCGCATCGCGGGGATCGGTATGAATGTTGTGCGGATGGGTGAAGGTGCGTGGAGCTTCTGGGAACCGGAAGAAGGTCTCTATAGTTTTTCCCTCTTCGATCGCGCGTTGGAGCTCTGCCAGAAGCATGAACTAAAGGCGATCATGGGCACTCCCACCTATGCGCCGCCAGCCTGGCTCACGGAGCGGTACCCAGAAGTGCTGCGCGTCAGCTTTGACGGAAAGCGTTTAATGCACGGTTCCAGACGTCACTACAATTACACCTCATCATTCTATCGGAAAAAATCCGAGGAAATTGTCACGGCACTGGCAGAACATTACAAAGCTCATCCGGCGGTCATCGGCTGGCAGATTGATAACGAATTTAACTGTCACGTGGATGTGAGTTTCGCCGAAAGCGACCACCAGGCCTTCCGATCCTGGTGCAAGGACCGCTACGGTACGCTCCAAAAACTGAATCAAGCCTGGGGTACCGCATTCTGGTCGCAGACGTATACGGATTGGGAGCAGATCTGGCTGCCGCGGCCGACGGCCACTTACCAGAACCCAACTCTCTTGTTAGACTTCTATCGATTTAATTCGGACGTGACGGTCCAGTTCGCGGCAATGCAGTATCGGCTCCTCAAGTCCATCGCGCCTCATCAGTTCGTTACACATAACGCCTTCCAGAGCATGACGAACGTCGATCTGCCGAAATTTATGCGGGAGGCAGTCGATTTCCTTTCCTACGACTCCTACCCGGAATTCAAGGTTTGCAATTCCACGCTCCCGAAGGACTTTCGGGATCGTTCCGAAGGAAGACAGCTCTGCAAAATGCGCGGCGCATCACGTAAATTCGTCGTACTGGAACAACAATCGGGTCCGAGTGGTCAAATTGGCGGCCTCCTCAACGGTAATCCGGACTATCTCCATCCAACGCCGAAACCCGGACAGATGCGGCTTTGGTGTTGGAACTCGATCGCGCATGGCGCGGACGGCTTACTTTATTTCCGTTGGCGCTCTCTACCGTACGGCTCGGAATCTCACTGGAACGGGCTCCTTTACCATGACGAAAGGATCACGTGGCGTCTGAAAGAAGCAGAGCGGCTCGGGGAAGAAGTAATTCGAGTAGCTCCAACATTGCTCGGGACGGATTGTGTCCCGCAAGCAGCGATTTTGTATGATTTCGATAATGAATCGCATGCCAAGATCGAAACCTTCACTGGGCGACATCGCGACGCTAGTGAACTTGGGGTCTATCAGGCACTCTCCGAGAAGCATTTGTTAACGGATATACGCTCTCTCTCCAGCGTTAGCGATGTTCGCGATCTGGCTCAGTATAAGATCGTGTTTTTTCCGCATGCACACATTTTGGCGGCGTCTGAGATGGAAACATTGTCTGGGTACGTCGAGGCGGGGGGCACTCTCATCTTCGGGTGCTGGAGCGGGTACCGAGACAAAAACCATTGGTGTTACGACGCGACAGGCCGTGCCTTTTACGAAGCGCTTGTTGGAGTACGCGTCGTTGATTTTACGATTGTGCCGCCTGGTGAAACATCAGAAATTCGATTCGGCGATTCGCCCATTCACGTCGAGGCGCCAATCTTCAACGAAGTGCTTGCCGCGGAAGCCGAAACCTTGAGCGTGCTCGCATCCTACGCGTCGAGCTATTATGCTGGGCAACCGGCGGTGACTCTCCTCGCTAAAGGCAAAGGAAGAATCATCCATTTCGGTTGCTTTTTCACGCGCCAGAATGCGTCCGCCTTGTTGGACGCACTCGATGTTGGTGACCCAATCCAGGCTTGGGTAGAAGTCCCGGCCGCCGTCGACGCAATTGTGCGTTCAAATGGAACCGAACACTTCTGTTTTCTCTTGAATTTCACGGATCAACCGCAGCAGGTGAGGTTCAAACAACCGGTGTTGGATCTTTTGGAAAACCGAAAGCTCCAAGGTCACGAGGAGATCCCTGCATATGGGGTCTGCTTCGTTCGCGATGAATCCCAGGTGGGCCCGTCGGCAAAACGCCTGCTTTTAGAATAAATCGCTAAGAGAAGAGCATCACCCAGAGGGCACGGAGGTGAACTAGGTATTGCTTGGTTTAGCCTTTCCTCGTGACCTTCGTGACCTCTGTGTGAGTTTTTCCTATTCCGGCGTAGCGAATCAAAACAAACTTTAGCAATGCAACCAAGCTCGCAACCTAGCCCGACGGCTTCGCTCGGTGTCTGTTACTATCCTGAGCATTGGGCGCCCGAAAGATGGACGGCTGACTTCGATGCAATGTGCGATATCGGTATTCGTTTTGTGCGCGTCGGCGAGTTTGCCTGGAGCCGACTCGAACCGAACCCTGGAGAATATCGGTTCGAGTGGATGCGAGAGGTCCTGGATCTCGCGGCCCAACGGCAACTTTCGATTGTCCTCTGCACTCCGACAGCCGCTCCTCCAAAATGGCTGGTAGATCAAATGCCCGATATGGTGGCCATCGGCGCGAACGGTTTGCCGCGAGGGTTCGGTTCCCGGCGCCATTATTGCTTTTCACATATCGCCTACAGAAGAGCATGCGAACGAATCGTGACGAAATTGGCGCAAAGTTTTGGGGAACACCCAGCGATCGCCGCGTGGCAAACCGACAATGAGTATGGATGCCACAACACGATTCTTAGTTATTCTACCTCGGCCCTTCTCGGTTTTCGCGAATGGCTGAAGTCAAAATACCTATCGATCGATCAACTCAACCGGGCTTGGGGAAATGTGTTTTGGAGCATGGAATACCGGGATTTCAATGAGATCGAGCTAACAAACCTCACTGTCACTCAGCCCAATCCGTCTCACCAACTCGATTTCATGCGGTTTTCGTCCGATCAGGTTAAAAGTTTCAACCGCCTTCAAGTCGAGATCATTCGCAAATATTCTCCTGGCAAGACGATCCTTCATAATTTCATGGGAGGATTCCTGGATTTTGACCACTTCGCATTGGCTCAAGACTTGGACGCAGCCAGCTGGGATTCGTACCCGCTCGGATTTTTGAGCGAACTAAAGGCCCCGGATTCTCACAAGCTGCGATATCTTCGTTCGGGTGACCCGGATTTCGTCGGTTTTCACCACGATCTTTATCGCACATGCGGGCGTGGCCGTTGGTGGGTGATGGAACAGCAGCCGGGCCCGGTGAATTGGGCTGCTTACAACCCCTCCCCTTACCCAGGCATGATTCGATTCTGGACCCATGAGGCCTTCGCGCACGGCGCTGAAGTCGTGAGTTATTTTCGCTGGCGCCAGGCGCCGTTTGCGCAGGAACAGATGCACGCCGGGCTGCATCTACCAAATGGAGAACCTGAACCTGCAGCATTTGAAGCGCGTCAAGTGGCTCAGGAACTCGCTCGGCTGAAGCTCGATGCAGTAATTCCTTCAAAGGTTGCGATCGTCTACGATTACCAAGCCGCCTGGACTATCGGGATACAGCCCCACGCAAGCGACTTCAGCTACCTGGCCTTCGTCTTGAGATTTTACCGCGCATTCCGGCGGCTCGGACTGAACGTAGACGTCGTATCGCAAGAGACGTCCCTGGATCCGTATAGGGTCGTGGCAATCCCGTCGTTACCTATTGTGGAGCCGGGATTGGTGGAGTCGCTAAAAAGATTCCAAGGTCAGGTCTTGATTGGTCCAAGGACAGGATCAAAGACGACCGATTTTCAAATCCCGCAGGAATTACCTCCCGGCCCGTTAAAAGAACTGATCCCGATCACGGTCCAGCGGGTCGAGTCGCTGCCGTATTTTGCCCCGATTTCCTTGAACTGGAATTCTACTCTCTACCAATGCCACCTGTGGTTGGAGCGTGTCCGAACCGACCTGATGCCATTTATCCGGCTGCCGGACGGTCAAGGTGTCGCCTATCGGCACCGGAAGATAAGCTACCTGGCGTCCATGCCCGATCAGGCCCTTCTCGACGCCATTATTGAGCAGCTCGCGCGGAGCGAAAACTTGAATGTCGCAGCACTTCCAGATGGTGTTCGCTCCCGCGCGAGAGGGCGGCTCCGGTTCTTCTTTAACTACGGCCCTGAACCGGTAACTCTGCATTTGCCGCCTGAGACGAGATTCTGTCTAGGCGGACCGGAATTGCCGATAGCCGGCGTAGCAGCCATCGAGCAAGACGAGTAGGGGGCAATTCAAGAATCCAAGAACTCGAGCACTCGAGAAGCCAAGAAGAACCAACAATCTCGCGCCGAGTTCCGCATCACACATTCTCGAGTTCTTGAGTGCTCGAGTTCTTGAGTTCTGAATTTAGCGATTATAGAAGCGCGCGGGTAACATCGACGTAGCAAAAAGAATATAAGTCACGTTGCTATCGAGCTTATCTATCAGGTAGGGGCCTGAACCCTCCGTCTTGTAGACGCGAGGATAAGGGCACGTATCAATCATTCGAACTGAGCACGTGCCACCGTGAAGGCAATGCCCACTGAATACCACAGTGTTGTTCACGAGAACAGTAGCGTCTGCCTCCCCGCTCAAACGACTCCACCAAAACCGGATATCGTGTCCTGAATTACCCATTTCCCAAGACTGCTCAAACGCCTCAGTGTCTTGCCTGATTCTACCGGTACTCTGCGTACATTTTTCCTCAGATCGTACCTTCCACTCGTTGAAATCGTCAGTTGTGATATTTCGTAAAATCAGCGTCACCTGGACTGCTACCGCCCGGCCTGGCAATAGGATTAGAGTCAAGCTCATGGCCAGGAAGACAACGAAGTAAATACCTTTCATAAGTAGCTCACCTATCAATAAATGTACTCCGCAACATACCGAACTTAAGGGAAAAAACCAACTGCGTAAACGCCGCCGCCTGCATCTCTTGAGAAACCTGCAAAAAGAGAACTCGAGCACTCAAGGACTCAAGAACTCAAGAACTCAAGAATGTGCGACGCGGAACTCGGCGCGAGATTGTTGGCTCTTTGAATTCTTGGCTTCTCGATTGCTTGATTGCTTGACTGCTCGAGTCCCTGACTCGTATCAAACGATTATTATGAGCACACTTACGACTGAAAAGTGTACGGCCTGCCGCCGCGACGCTCCTCGAGTCACTGAGGCGGAGATTGGCGGACTTAAGCCGCAGATTCCCGACTGGGCGCTGGTAGAGCGAGAGGGAATCCAGAGACTGGAACGGGTTTTTCGTTTCACGAATTTTGCCGAAGCCCTGAATTTTACGAATCGGGTTGGCACACTAGCGGAGGAGGAAGGTCATCATCCAGCCATATTAACAGAGTGGGGCTGCGTTACGGTTACTCTCTGGACGCACAAGATTCGAGGTCTTCATCGAAATGACTTCATCATGGCGGCCAAGCTCGATTCCCTCTAGGGGGATAGAGACAACTGGAGTCAACTCAAGACGACCAAGGACAAAGAAAGGCTTGTTTTAGTGGCACTATAGGGCACTGTAGGTCCTTAGGAGAGAGAACATTCTTATGCCACGTGTAGCGACGATCAAGCCAACCCAGGTCAAGTCCCGAAAGGACCAAGGACTTAATTCATGGTGTCTCAATGTGCCTGCCGATCTATCAGAGACCGGGAAGCGCCAGCGCCTGTTTTTTGAAAGCAAGAAGGAGGCAACCACAGCGTGCGAGCAAATCCAGACCCGTAAAGACAACTTCGGGATTTCCCTTTCGAGCCTGACCCCGGCTCGGCTTGCGGAAGCCGCCGAGGCGTACAGCATCCTGGACGGCGTGAATGTGTCTCTAGTCACTGCAGTGCGTAGTTACATGGAGTCGTACAAGCAGCGGACCTCCAGCGTCACCTTCCTCGAATTGTTCAATCAATTCCTTGCTGCCAAAGCCGACCGTAATCCACGGTACCTAACCGAGCTTCGAACCACGCGAAACAGATTTCCTGGTTTGCATCAGAAAATGGTCAGCGACATGACTCCAGCGGATCTCGAACCGCTTCTATCCGCAATCACTCCGGGCGGCAGAAACCCGGTGATGAGGTATTTGCGAGCCGTGTTCTTCTACGGCATCAAGCGCGGTTACCTCACCGAAAATCCCATCAGCCGGTTGGACTTTGCTGAGTTGAAACGCCGGGAGGTTCAGACAATTCCGAACGCCCAGGTTGAGGCGATGGGATTTTCGGTGAGGTAACCGCGCTTGCCGCTCCTTCCGTATCTCGTGTTCGGATTTTTCGCCGGGATTCGTCCAGACGGCGAACTCCAAAAAGTGCTATGGGAAGACGTCAAGTTTTCGGAGAATGTGATCGTCATTCGGCCCGAGGTTTCAAAGACGAACCGACGGCGTTTTCCGAAGCTCAGTCCAAATGCCATAGGATGGCTGAATGCCTACAAGACCCGTGGAGGCACTTTTGATGGACCAGTGGTCTCATACTCCGACTATGAGGTTCGAGCGCACCGTAGGGCTAACTGGGAAGCGGCTGGAATCAAGGTGTGGACCAAGCAGGGAATGAGACACACGTTTTGTTCCAACTGGCTCGCTTACCATAAGGACGTCAACGAACTCGTTCTCCAGTCCGGTCACGACTCAGTCGACACAATGTGGAGGAACTATCATCAAGGCGTCCCGGAGGCGGATGCCAAGAGGTTCTGGGCAATCATGCCGCCTTCTGAACAGAAGAACGTGGTCGCTTTCTTTCAGGCTTAGGCGTTTTCTGGATTTCTCTTGTTAGGCGTTTGTTCGGCGAGCGCGATAGCTGATTTCAAACAAATCCTCTCGGGCGGCTCTTTTCGGCTGACGTTTCCTACACACCCGTTCTACAGCCGCGCTACGACCCCCCTCCATTCTCATCTGGTCGTGGACGACCTTTTGGGATTCAGTCCAATGAGGGCTGTCAGGATTTGCCATTTTGTCCTCGTTGAAGACTTGTCGTTGTTCCTGGTCGATTTCTGCGCTCAGGTTTTCCCATTCCTTAGAGAGCTGCTTGTTCTTCGGGCGAAACAAAGCCAATACATTCGGATCAAAGAGGCCAAGTCTCTCAGTGAGTTTCTCAGATAACGCCGTTTTCAATCCAAACTCTTCGAACGTTTTCAGGAGCCACATTTCAAAGCTATACTCGACTAGAATTCCGCGCTTATTCGCAATCGCCACTTCCCACGCAGCCAAGCAAAGCTGTTCTAGGGCGTCCTCCTCGTGCGGCTGCAAATAGACGGGTTTCGGAGAGTTTTTCGAGAAAGGGAATCCTTCAAGGTCTAATAACGGCCCTTTACCCATTAGACCGTCCCAGTGTACTCCGAACGTGCCTACGATCTTCATGGCTGCGTCGTGGCTCAATTTGAATTTACCGTTCTCGATGTCCTTGAGGCTGGCTGCTGGAATGCCAGTTTTTTTCGCGAATTTCTCCCGGCTCATTTCATTGGCGGGAACCTTCTTGGTCTTCGGAGTTGATAGGATGGCTCGTAGTCTCACGAGTGGATGATTCGGGTCGTTGGGCCTTCTTGCCATGGTCAATAGATGTACCACCCATTAAACGTTCCACAGACCTTTCGGGACAGGAAAAGATGGATTACGCCTAAACCAGACACACATGACACAGTTACTCGAAGAGACGGAGCTTCTGGAGATCGTTCGAATCAAGTCACGAAGATTAAAGTCTTATCGCGACCGGCGGCTGATTCCTTACATCCGAACTGGTAGAAGCGTTTTATACGATCCTGATGCGGTCATCGCAGCGCTCAAGCAGTTGGAACGAGCACCCGTGGGTATTCCGAAAAGGGAGAAGACAGATAAGGCGCAGGAGGTCGTCGCGAAATGACCGCATTTCCAACAATTTTTATGGGGTGAAGGCAAAGCGCCAAAGGCCCCGGCAACCGCTGACTTGGAAGTCGTGCCGATTAGCCAGACGGAACGACGAATAAACAAGTTGTACGCTAACTTCTGCGTGATCCGGAAAGAGGTGAGCCTATCCATCATCAAGGCGACTAATAGAGCGCTGCCCTTAGCGATTGAGCTTGGCGGGTTATTAGTCGAGCACAAAGAAAGGATCGGCCACGGAAATTGGGAGACCTGGGTCGCTGCACAGGAGTTTAGCTTGGCGACGGCGAAGCGATGGATGGCCCTCAATCGGCGCCGTGAGGAGGTCGAGCGATCGGGCGTCGAGAACTTGGATGAGGCGTATTTACTGCTAGGTCTCAAGACCCCAAAACGCTCACCAGTGAGCGATTTGACGGATTCCGATGCCGACACGGACACCCCTGATTGGCGCCATAATCCTGCTCCGATCCCGGCGCCCGAGAAGCCATCGGAGGTGCAGGCTGCGTCCGACGACATCAAGCCGCCTGCCCAACCAGCCATCACCGAATCAATATCAGGCAACGGCGAATCCTTAGAGGACCTTTCCCATAGCACTGAATCAATGTCAGAAGACAGTGAGTCCGGCGCCATAACCTGCTATAAGGTCGATGCCCTCCTAACTATCCGAGTGACTCGATCAATCGATGCTGGCAGCGACGAAGAAGCCATTAAGGCCGTCAAACGCCTCTACGGAGGGGGGCTACAGCGGCACCTGGAGGCCTACCAAAATTGCGACAAAGTAGAGATTTGTTCTATCTCGTGGGAGGCGACTGCCTAATGAATCGCCGGATGACCAGGGAACAATTTCGAACGCACCTCGGCATGATGCTGCCTCGCGACAAGGAACACCCGGATCGCTACTCCATGGCGCAATGGTGGGAGCACTACCGGATCCAGTTAAATGGAACGAAGGCGAAGGAGGGTCCGCAATAGATGCCTCACGCCCTCGATACTATTGAATTACCCAGACGAGGAAGAGGTCGTCCAACTCAAGCCGCCCAAGAACGATATGAGGACGAAGTAGACAGGTTTTGCGACCTTATAAATGAAATCAACTCAGGACTCGATTTTAGGGTCAGTTCTCGTGGTTGGTGCTATTTACTTGAGCCGTATGGACTCGGTAAAAATGAATTCGACCGAGCACAGGACCTGATTAACGAATGCCGTGCCAGTGGGAAACTGGACATGGAGATCTGCGCTGAGGATGGGAAGCGACAGGCCGATAACGTCGAAGAGTTGCACGGTTCTGTCGAGGAAAAGGCTAAAGCTGTCATCTCTTACGTCAATCTTGCCCAAGAATTTTACCAGCCGATCTCCTTCTGGGACTATCAAGATTTTTTCGTATCGATGGTCGTGGAAAAGATCGACCTAAAAAGGACCACTAATCGTCGATTTAGAAAGCTATACCCTTAACGGAAATAATGGTGCTGGTGTTGGCGTGTTTATTTCTACCCCAAGCGGTAATCCGAATTCCGACAGTATTACTATAAGAAATGGAATAATACAAAATTTTAACCAAGGAATTGTAACACAAAATCCAAATTATACTCCTGCAATAAACGGTTATTTTACTAAAATACATATCAATAATATAGTTTTTAATAATGATTCCGGCGGTGTCGCTTTTTATCGAACTAATTCATCTACTGTTAGTGATTGTGTTTTCACAAATGGAGAATTTGGAATTGGGGATAATCAAAGTCAAGGAGGTAATACGTATATTAATGATGTCTTTAATGGTTTTATTAGTGGACAATTCGCTGGTCTGAGCTTTTCTGGGCTTTTTATAAGTGGTAATACTCCTTATACAGTAGAACATTGCCATTTCGAAGCGCCAACGAACTAAATCTCTAATACGCTTCTGGTGTCTGAAAAGTTACGAGGGGTGGGCGATTTTTCGGGCCCGCCCGCTTGCTTTCCGCCAATCCCGGCTCGCTCACGCCGGGCCTTTCCGCGTTCAGTGTAGCCTCTCCCGGCCGCTTTCAGGGTACGGCCTGATGCATTGGATGGACTAAAGCGTTCTGCGGCTATTTGCGACGATTAGTGAATTATGGCGCAGAAGAAAAAGCTTCAGGTTTTCGTCTCTTCGACCTATGACGACCTGAGGACGAGCGACA
>Ga0210405_10001117_pt1 | contig 32223 bp, 30 predicted proteins | sample IncBWH11MmetaG_FD_155492 | JGI IMG/M metagenome (GOLD analysis project Ga0210405, IMG submission 155492) | Forest soil microbial communities from Barre Woods Harvard Forest LTER site, Petersham, Massachusetts, United States - Inc-BW-H-11-M | ecosystem: Environmental > Terrestrial > Soil >...
ACCGGCTTCGACATCGAGTAGAGCCGAAAAATCGTATCAGTGGTCATCGCACGCTTGCCATCGACGTCACGCACGCCAAAACTTTCGAACAAGACGGGTTGCCCGTGCTGCTGGATAAGCAGAACCGCGCCGGCAATCCTGCCCGTCGCGATCTCGTTGCGCATGTAATCGCCGACATGCGTCAGCCCGGCTTGCGAAAGGCTGGCCAACACCGGCAAGGGAGATTCCGAGCGGCCGGCGCGCGGTCCTCCCGCCGCCATCGCTACAATCAGAAATGCGAGCCCCGCCGCAACGCAGCACCGGCGCGCGAGGCCGTCAGTTCTCCATCGCTTCATAGATCAGCTTCTTCACCTCCCGCTGGATGTGCACCCGCTCCGAGGGCGTCTGTTCCATCAACACAAAAAACATGTCTTGCTTGCGATCGATCACGAAATAGCAACCACTGGCGCCGTCCCATTTCAGTTCGCCGAGCGAGCCCGGCGGCGGCGGTTTGGCCTTGCCGGGATCGGTGCGGACACCGAAACCGAGCCCGTAGCCGAAGCCGTCACCGGGAAAATAAAAAAAATCGTGCCCGACGCCGGAGCCCGGTCCGATGTGATCCGACACCATCAACGCGAATGCCTTCGGGCTGAGATATTGCTTGCCATCGAAGCTGCCGCCGTTGAGCAGCATCTGCAAAAACCGCGCATAGTCCGCCACGGTCGAGAGCATACCGCCGCCGCCGGATTCCCATTTCCTTGGAACTTCGGGGTTGCTCTCAAAGCCAACCCTGAACGCGCTGTCGTCAGGCATCGGCTGCGCGATCATTTTGTATTTTGCAGGATCGCTCACGAAAAAGCTGGTGTTGGTCATGCCGAGCGGGCCAAGCAGATTGTCCTTCTCGAACTGCAGCAGCGGTTTTCCCGACACGACTTCGATAATGCGCCCAAGAATGTCGGTCGAGTGGCCGTAGTCCCATTCCGTACCGGGCTGCACAGCCAGTGGAAGCCGGGCGATACGTTCGGCGAATTCGGCGTTGTCGAAATCGCCGTCATAGATTTTGGCGTCGCGATAAAGTTGCCGAACCATGCTCTCGCCGTAGAAACCATAGGTAATGCCTGATGTATGGGTCATCAGGTCCAAAATCGTGATCGGCCGGTTCGCTGGCACCAGATCGAGCGTCTTATCGCCGTTCGCGGCTTTCTTTTCGACACCGACCTTGGCCGCAGAGAATGACGGAATGTATTTGGCAACGGGATCGTCGAGCCTGAGCTTGCCCTCATCGACCAGCATCATCGCCGCGACGCTGGTGATCGGCTTGGTCATCGAGAATAGACGGAAGATAGTGTCATCGGTCATCGGCAGCCTGGTTGCGACATCGCGCACGCCGAAGAACTCGTGATAGACGGGCTTGTCATGCTGCCGGATCAGCACAATCGCGCCCGGGATCTTGCCGTTCGCAACCTGCTCGCGCAAATATTCACCGACGCGCTGCAGCTTTTGCAGGTTGAAATGTGCGCCGGCTGGGAGATCGAAGCTGCCTTCCGCCAAAGCCGGCGGTATCGCCGCGATCGCCAGCAGCGCGCCTGAGATCAGCGACCGCATGGCGTGTCGTGAATTCATTGCCGCTCCCGGAATTCCTGCGGCGGAGTTTAGCGGCCGGCTCAATCGGCACAAGGGTCGCCAAATTCGGCCATCACCTGCGCATGCAGGGCGGCGCTGTCGTTTGAAAAGCAGCAGAAGATCAAGCGGCGAATGGCGGGCGCCGATGTTAGCGCCTCGACTGTCGTTGCAATAGCGATCCGCGCCGCGCGATCGGCGGGAAAGCGATAGACGCCGGTGGAGATGGCGGGAAAGGCAACCGAAGCAAGGCCGTTGCTCTGACACAGCTCGATCGCGCGAGAATAGCAGGATGCCAACGCCTCATCTTCGCCGCGGCCGCCGTCGTGCCAGACCGGACCAACGGCATGAATCACATGCCGAGCGGGCAGTTGGTAACCCAAGGTGATTTTGGCCCCGCCGGTTTCGCAGCCATGGAGCGTGCGGCATTCGGCGAGAAGCCCGGGACCGGCGGCGCGATGGATCGCACCATCGACGCCACCCCCGCCGAGCAGGGAGGTGTTCGCGGCGTTGACAATGGCGTCAACACCCAATGTCGTGATGTCGGCGACGATGACTTCCAGCCGCGCCGAACCCAGCTGGCGCGAAAGCAAGCTCAGGCGGAAGCAGGCGCGCTGACCGTCACGCCCTTATCGGCAAAGAGCTGCTGCAGCTCGCCGGCCTGGAACATCTCGCGGATGATGTCGCAGCCGCCGACGAATTCACCCTTGACGTAGAGCTGCGGAATGGTCGGCCAGTTCGAGTAGGTCTTGATGCCGTTACGCAGGTCGGCGGACTCCAGGACATTGAGACCCTTGTAGCCGACCCCGACGTGATCGAGAATCTGCACCACCTGCCCGGAGAAACCGCACTGCGGAAACTGCGGCGTTCCCTTCATGAACAGCACGACGTCGTTCGACTTCACTTCGTTGTCGATGAATTGCTCGATGCTCATATTCAATTCCTCTTGGCGCGCCCTGCACGCCCTCGCGAAAGGCCTCCGGGCGACCTGCCCGTCTCAACGCGTGACTCCCATATATGTATCCCAAAGCGTTGTGCATCCAAAGCAAATTGGCGAGGAGCTGGCATGCAATGGCCCATCCGGTGCCCGGCCGGCCAGGGCAAACCGCCCACCCGGGAAACAACCTCATGGCCCTGGACCTACCCCTGAACATGCCCGTGGAAGGCTTTTTTCCCGGGCGGGAACCCCTATCTAGGACGGGTTGCTCTTGGGGAACCCCTGCGCCAGAGCAACGTTCTCTCCCCCGAACCGGAGATAGCCGTGACGAAACCAGCATCCGCCGCGCTCGCCGCCCCTGGCCCGTCATTATTCTCCGATTCCGGCAGCCCGGCCCAGAATTTGGCGGAAGCGTTCTTTGCAGTGCGAAACGAGACCGAGCGCCGCGCCGCCCCGCTGTCGCCGGAGGATCAGCTGATCCAGTCGATGCCGGACGCGAGCCCGGCGAAATGGCACCGCGCCCATACCACCTGGTTCTTCGAGCAATTCCTGCTCGGCGAGCACTGCGGCGGATACAGGCCGTTTCATCCCGATTATGCCTTCCTGTTCAATTCCTACTATGTCAGCGCCGGTCCCCGTCATGCCCGTCACCAGCGCGGCCACCTGACGCGGCCCGGGGCCGATGAAATTACGGCCTACCGCAGACATGTCGACGCTGCGACCGTGAGGTTCTTCCACGAGGCCACAGCGGATAAGCTGGCAGCGATCGCACCGCTGGTCGAGGTCGGCCTCAATCACGAACAGCAGCATCAGGAACTGATGCTGACCGATATCCTGCACGCCTTCGCGCAAAACCCGATTCCGCCCGCTTACGATCCTTCCTGGCGATTTCCGGCTTCAACACGCATGGGCGACGAGTCCTGCGCCGGCGACGAATGGGTTGACCTCAACGAGGGCATCCACAGCATCGGCCATGCCGGCGAGACCTTCCATTTCGACAACGAAAAACCCGTCCACCGTGCACTGGTGGGGCCGGTCCGGCTGGCACGCAACCTCGTCACCAACGCCGAATGGCTCGCCTTCATGGCGGACGGCGGCTATTCGACACCGACGCTCTGGCTGATGGACGGCTTTGCAACTGTGAGCAACGAACAATGGCAGGCGCCCGGTCACTGGCGCCGGATCGATGGCGCGTGGCATGTCATGACGCTGGCCGGACTGAAGCCGGTCGATCCCCTGAGCCCGGTCTGCCACGTCAGCTATTACGAGGCTGACGCGTTCGCACGCTGGAGCGGCAAGCATTTGCCGACCGAAATTGAGTGGGAAGTAGCCGCGCGTGCCGGCTATCTCAACGACGCCTTCGGAATCGTGTGGCAATGGACCCGCAGCGCCTACGCGCCTTATCCCGGCTACCGGACGATCGAGGGCGCGCTCGGGGAATATAACGGCAAGTTCATGGTCAACCAGTTGGTGCTGCGCGGCTCCTCGCTTGCAACCCCTCGCGGTCACAGCCGTATCACCTATCGGAACTTCTTCTATCCGCACCACCGTTGGCAATTCACGGGACTTCGCCTCGCCGACTACGCCGGTTGAAATTTTTCGAATTCAAACTGCGCCAGAAAGCGCGTTGGGGAGACTGTCATGAATGTGCACGCCGCCGCTTTGGCCGAAGCGCATCATTTCGACGACCAGGCCTCGGCATTTGCCCGCGACGTGATCGGCGATCTGTCGCAGCATCCGAAACGGCTGTCGCCGAAATATTTTTACGACGCTGCGGGCTCGGAACTGTTCGAGCAGATTACGCTGTTGCCGGAATATTACCCAACGCGCACCGAACTCACGATCCTGCGCGACCGCAGCCGCGCGATATCGGCATTCATCCCCAAGGGGGCGGCGTTGGTGGAATTCGGCGCCGGCGCCACCACCAAGGTACGGCTGTTGTTGAACGAATGCTCGCTCGGTGCCTACATTCCCGTGGATATTTCCGGCGACTTCCTGAAAGCGCAGGCAGAGGTGTTGCGCGCCGATTTCCCCGGCCTCGAGGTTCACCCGGTCACGGCGGATATCACCACTCCGTTCAAATTGCCCGATTCCATCGGCGCGATGCCGAAAGTCGGATTTTTTCCTGGGTCGACGCTTGGAAATTTCGAGCCGCACGAAGCCTGCGCGTTCCTGCGCAGCGCCCGCGGCATCCTGGGTAAAGGCGCGCAGATGGTGATCGGCGTCGATCTCGAGAAGGACGAGCGCGTGCTGTACAACGCCTATAACGATGCCGCAGGCGTCACCGCGCGCTTCAATCTCAACGTGCTTCATCGCATCAACCGCGAATTGGGCGGCGATTTCGACGTTGGCGCCTTCGTCCATCGCGCCATCTACAACCGCGATCGCCATCGCATCGAAATGCACCTGATCAGCAAGAAGGCGCTGACCGCGCGAGTGCTCGGCAAGAAGTTTTCATTCCGGCCAGGTGAAAGTATCCACACCGAGAGCAGCTACAAATACAGCCTCGAGCGCTTCACCGCGTTGGCCCGAGGTTCGGGCTGGACACCGCTGGAAGCGTGGACGGATGCGGAACGGATGTTCTCGGTTCACGCGCTGGTGGCCTCGGATTGAGGTTTTTGTTCCCGCCGGGATGCGGCTGCGCCGGACCGCAGCGAGATCGATTCCCAGGCCGCGACAACAATCATCAGCGCCGATGTCGCAATCGACAGCATCAACGGCGACAACTCGGCTGCGAACCAGCCGAGCACGCAAAGGGCAATGATGCCGGCGCCGTGGGAAAGCTGCAGCCAGCCGCGGATGGTATGCTTGAAGAGGATGGTTCCGATCAGAAACAACAGCGGGCCGCCGATCGCGCTCAGCACCGTCCTTGGATCGGAATGACCGGTCGGATGCTGCAGCACGAGTTCATCGGCAACGGCCGATAAAATGATACCCGCCACGATCGGCAGATGCAGGTAGGTGTAGGCAAGCCTTGCGAGCCGCCCCGGCTCGCTCGAATTCGAGATCAGCTCGGATCCCGCCTCGGCGCCCTTGTGGAAATAGATCCACCACATCGCGAGTGCGCCGACAAAGGCCGACAGGAAGGCTGCGACCACCTCGGTGGTCCAGGTCAGATCGGCAAACGTCGCACCGGTCACGACAATGGATTCACCGAGCGCGATAATGATGAACCCCGCGCAGCGCTCGGCGATATGGCCGCCCTCGACGTACCAGTCCGCCACCGACGACGCACCGTATTTCGGTATCCAGAACCTTACCGCGGGCGAAAGATATTCAATACATAGCGCCAGCGCCCAAAGCACCAGCTGCGCATCACCTTGCGCAATGCCGCCGGCGATCCAGAACACGGCCGAGGCCGAAAGCCACGCCGTGATGCGGATTGCATTCATGCGCGCCATGCTTCGGTTGGGCGGCGTCGATACCCACAAAAAGACCGTCTTGCCGACCTGCATCGCGGCGTAGGCGGTGGCGAACCATAATCCCCGCGATTCAAAAGCCGCCGGAATCGATGTGGACAGCACGATCCCGCCCAGCATCAGCGAGAACAGCATCAAGCGAACAGGCGTCTGTTCGGGGTTGAGCCAGTTGGTGATCCAGGAGGTGTAAACCCACACCCACCAGACGGCGAGCAGCAGCAAGGTGGTCTGCACCGCCCCGAGCGGGGTGAAATGCTGGAGCAGGGTATGCGATATCTGGGTGACGGCGAAGACGAATACCAGGTCGAACAACAGTTCGGCGTAGGTAACGCGGCTATGCTGGTGCGGTACGATCGGTCGAAATAACGGGCCGCGTTCAGTGTCCAACGCCATGGCGCCGCCCCGCCCCGCTGGATCCGGGGCCTCTGCCCGGGTGCATTCGGCCTCCTGCTCCGCCATTTGGCCCGATCAGTCCGGCACCCCGGTCTGCAGCGCCAGCGCGTGCAACACGCCGCCCATCTGTCCCTGCAGCGATTGATAGACGATCTGATGCTGCTGGACGCGGGATTTGCCGCGGAAGGATTCCGAGATCACGGTCGCCGCATAGTGGTCGCCGTCACCAGCCAGATCGCGGATCGTCACCTCGGCGTCGGGTATAGCTGCCTTGATCATCGATTCGATATCGTGGGCGTCCATCGGCATCCCAAATTTCTCCCATCCGGCTCTCGATCAGCGCCCGGCTCCGTCGCCGCAGCGCCTCAACTTAGCGCGAACGCCCTTCTGCGTCACGCCTTCTCGCACTATATTCGCGATCCGATCATACCAAAGCCGGAAGGATCGTACCGCACGATCACAACGGGCTGACCGAAAGGCTGACAACCATGAAACTCCCCGGCCCCGACCACCCGATCACCATCACCGCAAACCCCAAGCGCGTCCGCGTCTCCGCCGGCGGCGTGGTGATTGCCGATAGCACCAGCGCCCTGACGCTGAAGGAAGCGAGCTATCCGGCGGTGAACTATGTCCCGCGCAAGGATGCAAACATGGCGGTGTTGGCGCGTAGCGAGCGGGTGACGCACTGCCCCTATAAAGGGGACGCAAATTATTTCAGCATCGCTGCCAACGGCAAAACCATCGAAAATGCGATCTGGACCTATGAGACGCCGTTCCCCGCGATGACGGAAATCTCCGGCCATCTGGCGTTCTATCCGGACAAGGTCACGATCGAGGAAGTGGCCTAGCATCATTGCGAGCGCAGGCGAAGCAATCCACGGTCACGTAGACCGCGAGGATCGCTTCTCCGCGGAGCTGTCATCGGGCGCGCATTTCGCGCGACCCGTTGGCTCCTCGCAATGACCCAATGAGCTTGCCTTTGGCTACACCCGAAAGATCGTGAGACCGAGGATCAGCAAGACCAGGAAGATCACCACGAAGACATAAAACAGGAACCGGGCGACGTCCGCCGAGGCGGCCGATATGTCGGTGAAACCAAAGATGCCGGCGACCACAGATATCAGAAAGAAGATCAGCGCCCACTTGAGAATTGTCATCGGCCGTTCCTCCACAACCGCCGGGTTGGCGGCCTATCGAACCGCTCATCCAACGATGGGCGATGGAACTGGTTCCAGCACAGCGTGGCATTGCCCCGGTGCCGGGGGTGGCGGCGATCATCAAAGGCGATCATCGTCTTGACCGTAACGCTGGCATTTGGCTGCTGCGGCCATGGCGGTGCGGCGGATACCTGCCGCGGCGGCGGTGCTGTGAGGCTTCAGGCCTTGCCGGTCATGTACGCCGGGAACCAGCTCTCGAAGCCGGCTTTCAGCGATGCCACCAAAACCGGCTCCTCGCCGGCAACGGCAACCGCATCGCCGCCGGTGGTGCCGATCCGCACGCACGGCACGCCGGCACCCTTCATCTTCGCCAGCACCAGGCCGGCCTGCTCGGCGGGCACGGTGACGATGTAGCGCGCCTGATCCTCGCCGAACCAGTAGGCGTGCGGCACGATCGACCCCGGCGCCGCGAGCAACTGCGCCCCTACCCCGCCGGCCATCGCCATCTCGGCGAGCGCAATCAACAGGCCACCGTCGGAAACGTCATGCGCGGCTGTTGCCGTGCCGGCGCGGATCATGCCGCGCACCACATCGCCGTTGCGCTTTTCAGCCGCAAGATCGACCGGCGGCGGCGCGCCCTCTTCGCGGCCGCAGATATCGCGCAGATAGACGGACTGGCCGAGCCAGCCGTGGGTATCGCCGATCAAGAGGATCGCCTCGCCTTCGGCCTTGAAGGCGAGTGTGGCGGATTTGGTGAAATCGTCGAGCAGGCCGACGCCGCCGATCGAGGGTGTCGGCAGGATGCCGCGGCCGTTGGTCTCGTTGTAGAGCGAGACGTTGCCGGACACGACAGGGAAGTCGAGCGCGCGGCAGGCTTCCGAGATGCCCATCAGGCAGCCGACGAACTGGCCCATGATCTCGGGGCGCTCCGGATTGCCGAAATTGAGATTGTCGGTGATCGCCAGCGGCCGTCCGCCGACAGCGGTGATGTTGCGCCAGGCTTCCGCCACTGCCTGTTTGCCGCCTTCGACCGGATCAGCCTCGCAGTAACGCGGCGTGACGTCGACGGTGAGCGCCAGTCCCTTCGGTCCATCCTCTACGCGCACCACGGCGGCATCGCCGCCGGGCCGCTGCACGGTGTTGCCAAGGATGACGTGATCGTATTGCTCCCACACCAACGCCTTCGAGCACAGTTCGGGCGTTGCGATCAATTTTTCCAGCGCAACCCCGACGTCTACGGGCGGCTTCACGTCGCGCGCGTGGATCACCGGCAGCGGCGGCGGCGCTTCGTGCGGCCGGTCGTAGACCGGCGCCTCGTCGCCCAATTCCTTGATCGGCAGGTCAGCCATCACCTTGCCGCCATGCTTGACGACAAAGCGCTTGGTCGGCGTGGTGTAGCCGACCACGGCGAAATCCAGACCCCATTTGCGGAAGATCGCCTCCGCCTCTTGTTCCTTCTCGGGCTTGAGCACCATGAGCATCCGCTCCTGGCTTTCCGAGAGCATCATCTCATAGGCGCTCATGCCGGTTTCGCGCGTCGGCACCGCGTCGAGATCGAGATCGACGCCGAGATCGCCTTTGGCGCCCATCTCGACCGCCGAACAGGTCAGCCCGGCCGCGCCCATGTCCTGGATCGCGATCACGCAATCGGCTGCCATGATTTCGAGGCAGGCTTCCAGCAGAAGTTTTTCGGCAAAGGGGTCGCCGACCTGCACCGTCGGGCGCTTCTCGGCGGAATCGTCGTCGAATTCGGCCGATGCCATCGAGGCGCCGTGAATGCCGTCGCGACCGGTCTTGGAACCGAGATAGACGATCGGCATGTTCACGCCGGTGGCCGCCGCATAGAAGATCTTGTCGGTATCGGCGAGGCCGACCGCCATCGCGTTGACCAGGATGTTGCCGTCGTAACGGGTGTGGAACCGCACTTGCCCGCCCACCGTGGGCACGCCGAACGAGTTGCCGTAGCCGCCGACGCCGGCGACCACGCCCGACACCAGGTGCCGGGTTTTCGGATGCTCCGGCGCCCCAAAGCTCAGCGCATTGAGACAGGCTATTGGACGCGCGCCCATGGTGAATACATCGCGCAGGATCCCGCCAACGCCGGTCGTCGCACCCTGATAGGGCTCGATGTAGCTCGGATGGTTGTGGCTCTCCATCTTGAACACCACCGCCTGGCCGTCGCCGATATCGATGACGCCCGCGTTCTCGCCGGGCCCCTGGATCACCCAGGGCGCTTTGGTCGGCAGGCCGCGCAGATGGATGCGCGAGGACTTGTAGGAGCAGTGTTCGTTCCACATCGCCGAGAAAATCCCAAGCTCGGTGAAGCTCGGCACCCGGCCGATCAATTTCAGGATGCGTTCATATTCGTCAGGCTTCAGACCGTGGCTGGCGACGAGTTCAGGGGTGATTTGCGGCTGGTTCATGAGGCCTTATTAGGGAGATCGGAAGGGCTGGAAAAGGCCTTTTATGGGGCAATTTCCTCTGTCCATAGCTTTCCAGGCGAGCGACAGCACCTGCGACGCCATGCTTACGCCGCGCGCTCCAGATGCGCGACGAGGCCTGCGAACAGGCCGCGCCCATCGGTGCAACCCATGATGCCTTCGACATGGTTTTCCGGATGCGGCATCATGCCGAGCACATTGCCGCGCTCACTGACGATGCCTGCGATCGAATGCGCCGCGCCGTTGATATTGGCGTGCTCGTCGACCGTGCCGTCGGCGGAGCAGTAGCGATAGAGCACCCGTCCCTCGCCCTCAATCCGCTTCAGCGTCTCGTCATCGGCTTCATAATTGCCCTCGCCATGGGCCACCGGCACGCGAATGACCTGACCGGCGTTGTAACCGCGCGTAAAAGGCGTGTCCGATCGTTCGACCCGCAGATGCACGTCGCGGCAGATGAATTTTAGCCGCGCATTGCGCATGAGCACGCCCGGCAGAAGCCCCGCCTCGCAGAGAATCTGAAAGCCGTTGCAGACGCCGAGCACGAGACCGCCTTTGGCCGCAAACGCCCGCACCGCGTCCATCACAGGCGCGCGCGCGGCGATCGCGCCGCAGCGCAAATAATCGCCATAGGAAAATCCGCCGGGCACCACCACGAGGTCGGTGCCCGCAGGCAGCGCCGTCTCGGCGTGCCAGACCATCGCAGATTCGCGGCCTGATGCGAGCCTGAGTGCCCGCGCCATGTCGCGCTCGCGATTAATTCCTGGAAAGACGAGAACGGCAGATTTCATAAAGTCGGAACGTCGTTCAATTCAAGACGAGTCTCGATACGATCTGGGCGGCCTTCGAGACGAACCAGCGTCGCGTGGATTCCCGAAATCTCTTGGAAGACACCCGTAATTTCCTGACGAATGCCATTTTGGGAAGTTCGGGATGCCTGCATCTCCTGCTTGAGTTCATCGATCTTGCCATCGACCTGTGCCAGCCGAGCCTGGACCGACTTCAACACTTCAAACATCAGCTCCGGAGTCACTTCAGCCATCTTTGTCTATCCTAGACCTTCACCTCGATAGCATAATTCTCGATCACCGTGTTGGCCAACAGCTTGTCGGCGGCGTCCTTGAGCGCGGCCTCGGCCTTGGCCTTGTCGGAGCCCGCCAGCTCGATGTCGAACACTTTGCCCTGGCGCACGCTGGCGACGCCATCGACCCCGAGCGATTTCAATGCGCCTTCGATGGCCTTGCCCTGCGGGTCGAGGATGCCTGATTTCAGGGTGACGGTGACGCGCGCTTTCACGTGGACGACCTCAGCTCTTCACCAGCACCGGACCGGAGCCTGCGGGCCGTTCGTTTTCCATCAGGATGCCAAGCCGTTTTGCCACCTCGGTATAGGCCTCCAGGAGCCCGCCGAGATCGCGGCGGAAGCGATCCTTGTCGAGCTTCTCGTTCGACTTGATGTCCCACAGCCGGCATGAATCGGGCGAGATCTCGTCGGCCACGATGATTCGCATCATCTCGTTTTCGAACAAGCGGCCGCATTCCATCTTGAAATCGACGAGACGGATGCCGATGCCGAGGAAGAGCCCGGTGAGGAAATCGTTGACGCGGATCGCCAGCGCCATGATGTCGTCGATCTCCTGCGGCGTGGCCCAGCCGAACGCCGTGATGTGCTCCTCGGAGACCATGGGGTCGTTGAGCTGATCGTTCTTGTAGTAGAATTCGATGATCGAGCGTGGCAGCTGGGTGCCCTCCTCGATCCCCAGACGCTGCGACAGCGACCCCGCCGCCACATTTCGCACCACGACCTCCAGCGGAACAATCTCAACTTCGCGAATCAGTTGCTCGCGCATGTTGAGACGGCGGATGAAATGGGTGGGTACCCCGATATCGTTGAGGTGCTGAAACAGGTATTCCGAAATCCGGTTGTTGAGGACGCCCTTGCCCTCGATCACCTGGTGTTTTTGTTTATTGAACGCGGTCGCATCGTCCTTGAAGTGCTGGATCAGGGTTCCCGGCTCCGGGCCTTCGTAAAGGACCTTGGCCTTGCCTTCATAAATGCGGCGCCGACGGCTCATTGGGATGTACCGTGTGTTGTTGAAATCCATGAATTTGGTGTGCTCCGGATGCCAAGAATGAAGACCCACGACGGAGCTGCCGTGAAGGCCGGGGACAGGAAACAGAACGAGAACCGAGCCTGGAATCCAACCTATCTGATTGGACCATCCGGCACAATCGATCCGGTCCCGCCGGACCGAGTTTTACCCTTTTTACCTGCGGCTTTAAGGCTCGTTGTCTTAACGATTCGCTCTAATATCTAGGCATGGAAGCGGCCTGCCGCAACGAGCCGCCACGGCCCAATTTGGCGCCTTAAGGAACCCTGGTCATGACCACATTCGACAAGCGCGAGGAAGCCTTCGAGAAGAAGTTTGCGCTCGACGAGGAGGAGAAGTTCAAGGCCGAGGCGCGCCGCAACAAATTGCTCGGGTTGTCGGTCGCCGAGAAACTCGGCCTATCAGGCGATGCCGCCAGCACCTATGCCAAGACGGTTGTCGCGGCCGAATTCGACGAAGGCGGCGCTACCGCCGTCGTCCGAAAGGTGATGAGCGATCTTGCGGAAAAGGGCATCGCCGTCACGGAAGAGCAGATCCGGGCGAGAATGGACGAACTGATGGCGTTGGCGATCAAGCAGGTGAAGGCCGGGACGTAAGGCTCGCCCCGACCTCCTCCCTCATTTCGAGGAGCGTTAGCGACGAAGCAATCCACCTTGGTGTGGCTGTGGACTGGATTGCTTCGCGGAGCCTGTCATTGGGCGCGCATTCGCGCGACCCGTTGGCTCGCAATGACGGGAAATTCCCGCAACGCCGCGCCGCCTCACCCTTCCTTGAACCCATATTCCGGCACGTTGCCGCTGGCGCCGTAATATTTGTACGGCAGGAATTTTCCCGACATCGTGATCTTGACGCGGTCGCCCTTCGGATTGGGCAGCCGCTCCATCACCACGTCGAAATCGATCGCCGACATGATGCCATCGCCATATTCCTCCTCGATCAGCGCCTTCCAGGCCGGCCCATTGACCATCACCAGTTCATAGAACCGGTAGATCAGCGGGTCGGTCGGCGGCATGGGTATGCCCCGCATCGGCGTCTCGTTGAGCATCGCGGTTTCCGATTTGGACAGCCCGAACAATTCGGCGGCATTCGCAGCTTGCGGCTTGGTCAGCTTCATCTGGCCGAGGCAGGCGCCGACGATCAGCACTTCGGAATAGCCGCCGATCTTTTCGCAGATGTATTTCCAGCTCCAGCCCTTCTCGCGCTTGATGTCGAGCAGCTTTTCGGTCAGGTCGGATCGTTTCACGTGTTTCCTCCATGTTTAAATCTGGCGATGTCCGGGCCATAGCAGCGTGCAGGAAGCGTGCCAGACTCCCGCGCGGGAGAAAATACAAAGCCTTGCACGACAAGGATCCGAAGCAGCTCCGCGCCGCCGCAATGCGACACACGAAGGTCTTCCTTGCACATGTCGAGAAGTTCTTCGGCAATACGGTGCGGACGGCGTGACGCCGCCCCGCCCGCCTTATTTTCCGAGATGCTTATCGAAGAAGCCTGCGATCTCCTCGAACGCTTCCTTCGTCTCCGGCGCCGTGTCGTCGCGGATGTAATGCGCGTGCGACATTCCCTCAAAGACCTGAAGGGTAGCCTCCACGCCGGCCTGACGAAGCTTGCGGTGAACGCGAACCGTGTTGCTGAGCAGCAGGTCGCGCGTGCCGCTGGTCAGGATAGTCGGCGGAAAGCCTTTCATGTCGCCATAAACCGGCGACAGCAACGGGTCCTTCATGTCGTGCCCGTTGGCATAGACCGTTGCACCCGCGTCGCAAAAGCCGTCGGGAGAAACCAGCACATTGTCCACCATCGCGTTGGTATAGAAAGTGTCGCCCACCTTGGTGACGTCCGACATCGGCGTTCCCGGCGCGATCGCCCCGGGCAACGGAAGCCCAAGCTCCCTGGCCTTAAGCACCATCTCGAGCGTCAACGCGCCGCCAGCCGATGTGCCGAAGATCGCCATGTTCCTGGCGTCCATGGTCTTCAGCGCGGCTTTCCAGACCGTGATTCCGTCGTCGAGCGCGGCGGGGAAGGAAGCTTCCGGCGGCATGCGATAGTCCACCGAGATCACCTTGATGTGCCCGAAGCCGGCCATGAAGATGGCTTCGGGCAATCCGGCTTCATCGGGGTTGAGAACGTAGCAACCGCCATGCATGTGGATGAGCTGCCGGTTGCGGTTCTCCGGCGCGATCGTTTCGGGGGTGACGATGTAGGCCCGCACGCCGTCGATGGTCGTCTTCTCGACCTTCACCTTGAGCCGTTCGAGCATGCCGGGCACGTTCTTGATCAGCGCTGCCGCGCCGGCGTCGGCGACCGGCTTCCATTCCTCGCCGGTCTTGGGCCGGATATTCCAGTTCGACCGCAACGGCGCGCCGATGATCTTCTGCAGCTGCGGGCTGACGTCGGTCGGCACGGGGATGGTTTTGGCCGGCACTTCGAGCGCGGCAGGAGCCGCGGTCTGCGCGGGAGCCTGCGCCATCGAGGTGATGGACAATAAAGCCAGGCAACCTGCGGCCAGGACATGGTCAAGCCTGCGCGGCGACTTCTTCATCGGTCATCTCCAATACCAGGGTTAAATTGTTGCGAAACTGCACCTTACTTGAGCGCAGCCTCGACCTTGGCAAGACCGGCAACGGCGCAGGCTTCATCCTTTTCGCCGCCGGGCGCGCCGGACACGCCAACGCCACCGATAACTTCGTTGCCGGCCTTGATGGGAACGCCGCCGCCCACCGCGACTACATTCGGAATCTGGCGCAGGTAGGCATTCGCCGGATCCGACACCAGCTTCATGAATTCAAGCGAAGTCTGGCCGCGGGTCCGGGAGGTGTAAGCCTTCAGGCGGCTGAACTCCATGGTATGGGGATTGGTGCCGTCGCCGCGGATCGAGGCTGCGACATTGCCGGCCTTGTCCACGATGGTGATGGAGACCTTGTAACCGTCCTTGGTGCACTGCTCGAGGGTGCCCTGGATGATCGCGAGCGCCATCCCCATGGAGACATTCTTTTCGACCTGAGGCGCCTGGGCAAAGGCGGGTGCTGCGGCAAACATCGAAACCGAAGCCAGGACTGCAAGTCTGATACGACGCATGTTTGGGTCTCCCTTGCGTTTGTTGTTTTATGTTCTTGTTGAACCCTTAGCCGCAGCCGTTAATCCCGGCAACCGCCGAGATTTTCGCGCCTGCCATGTTGCCCAACCGTCAGGAGCCTCCCGGCAGCATGGATGCGAGCCGCTCAAGCTCGGCCGCCAGATCGCCTTCGATATCGGCGACCCCCATATTGACGACCCGGTAGCCCCGCGCCTCGAGCCAGGCCTGCCGCGCGGCGCGATCCCGGGCAATGGCATCGGTTTCGCCGGGATTGATCAGTTCGATCGCGATCCTGTGCACGAAGGAGACAAAATCCGGAATATGCCGGCCAACCGGCGTCTGCCGCTTGAACTGGCCGGCGAAGCGGCGGTCACGGGTCAACGCCTGCCACAGGATGCGCTCGGCATCGGTCGGGTTGCGCCGCAACAGCCGCGCCAGCCCGCGTACGGTGCCGCTTTCCGACGGCATGGCGCCCTGCCCGTGCTCGGCCAGCAGCGCGCGCAATCGCGTGGCCTGTTCGCCATCGAGCACGCCGCCCTTGGCCGGGCCTTTGCGCCCCTCCGCGATCGCCATCACCACGCCGTGCAGGGTGTGCATGTCCTGCTTGGTCGGATTCATCCGCGTGAAGATGTTGCGCAAATTGACCAGCATGGTCTCGCGCTTCTCCGCCGGGCGAAGGAATTCGACCTTGTCGAGCTCGCGCACCAGATTGTCAAAGAACGCCTGCATCTGATGCTGCGAGGCGGGCTCGGAGCGCTCGGGCATCGAAAACGGCAACGCGCCCGCGGTCGAAAGCTTGAACCATTCATAGCCGATCAGCAGCACCGCCTGCGCCAGATTGAGCGAAGCAAAGCCGGGATTGACCGGAAAGGTGATGATGCGGTTGGCGAGCCCGACTTCCTCGTTCTGCAGCCCGTAGCGCTCGCGGCCGAACAGAATGCCGACCGTACCCCCGGCCTTGATCTGGCCCGCCATCTCCGAGGCGGCAGCATCCGGCGCCACCACCGGCTTGGCCTGGTCGTGGGCTCGGGCGGTAGTGGCAAACAATAGCGCGCAGTCGGCGACCGCCTGTTCCACCGTGTCGAACAGCTCGACCCGGTCCAGGATATGGTCGGCGCCGGCGGCGGCCCGCTGCGCGCTGATATTTGGCCAGCCGTCGCGCGGATTGACGATGCGCAGCCGCGTCAGGGCGAAATTTCCCATCGCGCGCGCTGCCATGCCGATGTTCTCGCCGAGCTGGGGCTCGACCAGAATGACAACAGGTCCAGCCAGCTCAAAGCCTGATTTGGTCTTGTCGGTGCCCGACATCTCATTTCACTTTTTTGATTCAAGCCCCGAAGGCCTTGAATCAACTTCGGAAGAATCTGATTCAAGGACCTCAGCGGCGAGCGCATTGGTTCGCCCGTCCGGCAGAATTCCTCAAGCAATATAATTGGCTTAGTCAGGCTTTTTGGCTTTGATCGGAAATTTCGGAGCCCTTCGCAACCGTCGCTTGCGCAGCTTTGCCTTTCGGATAGGCTATCAATCAAAATCAAAACGAACCCAAAAGCCGATTCAACGGCGTTGGACCCAGGGGAGGAGGCTACCATGCATCGCAAATGGTCGTTGGCGATTGCCGGCGCGATTCTGATTCTTGCCGGTGGAGTGCTCGCATATCTGACGCAAACCGCGGGCGGCATCCAGATCAGGGATGTGCGCTTTGCCGGCGCCAAGGGCAACATCATGAGCGCCCTGGTTTACATCCCGCCAAACGCGACCGCCCAAACCCCAGCCCCGGGCGTTCTGGCGGTTCACGGCTACATCAATTCGCGCGAGACCCAGGATGGTTTTGCAATCGAATTTGCCCGCCGGGGTTACGTGGTGGTGGCGCTGGACCAGACCGGACACGGCTACAGCGATCCGCCGGCTTTCGCCAACGGCTTTGGCGGCCCCGACGGGCTGGCGTATCTGCGCAGCCTCGATATGGTCGACAAGAACAATATCGGGCTCGAGGGTCACTCGATGGGCGGTTGGGCCGTGCTCGCCGCCGCATCCGCGATGCCCAACGACTACAAGTCGATGGTGCTGGAGGGATCCTCGACCGGCAAGCCTTTCGCTGCCGAGGGCACCGCGAGCTGGCCGCGCAACGTTGCGCTGGTGTTCGCCCAGTATGAGGAATTCCCGGTCCTGATGTGGGGCGTCGAGCGGGCGCGCGACGTCATGCAAAGCCCGAAACTCTGGGCGCTGTTTGGCACCCAAGGTGCCGTCGAGCCCGGCAAGGTCTATGGCGACATCGCGCAAGGCACCGCGAGGGTGCTGTACACACCGCCGATCACCCATCCGGCCGAGCATATTTCACATCAGGCCATCGGCTACAGCCTCGATTGGTTCGCCAAGACCTTACAAGGCGGCACGCCGCGCCCCTCGGACGATCAAATCTGGTTGCGCAAGGAGTTGGGTACACTGATCGCGTTGATCGGCTTTGTTGTGCTGCTGCTCGGCGTATTCGACGGCCTGCTCGAAGCGCCGGCGTTTTCGCACCTGAGGCTGCCCGAGATCGCCGACGGCACAGCACCGGCCTACTTCGCTGCCAAGGGTGGCCGCTGGACCGCCGCCTTCCTGTTATCCGCTTTCATTCCCGCGCTGATCTATTATCCGGCCTTCGCACTGGCCGGCACCCTGATGCCGGCATCGCCCTATTTGCCCCAAGGCGTCACCAATCAGATCATGGTCTGGGCCGTGATCAACGGTTTGATCGCGCTCGCTTTGATGCCGTTCGCACCGAAACGCGCCAGCCGCTCGGGTATCATCGGGCCGTCGATCCTGATCGCCTTGGCCACAGTGATCGTCGGCTACGCCGCGCTATGGCTCGCCGACCTCGCGTTCAAGATCGACTTCCGGTTCTGGATCGTCGCGCTGAAACTGATGAGCGCCAAGCAATCTCTCATCTTCCTGATCTACTTCATTCCGTTCACAGCATTTTTTGTGGTTGCGTTGCGTGTGCTGCACCGGAATTTCTCGACCATCGGCGCGGGCCGCGGCGCGCTTTACCTGACCAATATCCTGGCGCTCACGCTGGGCCTGATCGTGCTTCTGGGCCTGCAATACGGCACGCTGTGGCTATCGGGAAAACTGTTCAACCCGCTGCCCGACCCCGGTTTCGTGCCGCTCTCCACCATCATCGCCATCCAGTTCGTGCCGGTGTTTGCGATATGCGCAATCATCGCCACCTTCACCTGGCGGCGTACCGGTTCCAGCCTGCCCGGCGCCTTGATCTGTGGTCTCGTTGTCAGCTGGTATATCGTGGCGGGCACGGCCACGCAGGCGGCGTTCTAGAGCCCGGTCGACAGCCTTGGTTCTGATCAATCAGGCCTGAGGCTCCAGGCCAAAAGATGGGCTGAAACTGCATAACGCCTTGGCTTTCGCCACGGCGTTTGCGGTGCTATAGCGCGCATATCACCCTACCCACCCGAAACGCGCGATTCCAAAAAGGCCCTATTCCCCATGGCAAAAATCAAGGTGACCAACCCCGTCGTCGAACTCGATGGCGACGAGATGACCCGGATCATCTGGCAATACATCAAGGACAAGTTGATCAACCCGTTCCTCGATATCAACCTGATGTATTTCGACCTCGGGATGGAAAACCGCGACAAGACCAACGACCAGGTCACGGTCGATGCCGCCAATGCCATCAAGAAGGTCGGCGTCGGCGTCAAATGCGCCACCATCACCCCCGACGAGGCCCGGGTGAAGGAATTCGGCCTGAAGGAAATGTGGAAATCGCCGAACGGCACCATCCGCAACATCCTCGGCGGCGTGGTGTTCCGCGAACCGATCATCTGCAGGAACGTGCCGCGCCTCGTGCCCGGCTGGACCAAGCCGATCATCATCGGCCGCCACGCCTATGGCGACCAGTACCGCGCCACCGACATCAAATTCCCGGGCAAGGGCACGCTGACCATGAAGTTCGTCGGCGACGACGGCACCGTGATCGAGCGCGAAGTCTTCAAGGCGCCCGGGCCGGGCGTTGCGATGGAAATGTACAATCTCGACGATTCCATCGCCGATTTCGCCCGCGCCTCGCTCAACATGGGTCTGGCCAAGGGTTATTCCGTCTATCTCTCGACCAAGAACACCATCCTCAAGGTCTATGACGGCCGGTTCAAGGACATCTTCCAGGAGATATTCGACAAGGAATTCAAGGCCAAATTCGACGAAAAGAAAATTACGTATGAACATCGCCTGATCGACGACATGGTTGCGGCTGCGATGAAGTGGTCGGGCGGCTATGTCTGGGCCTGCAAGAACTATGATGGCGACGTGCAATCCGACACGATTGCGCAGGGCTACGGCTCGCTCGGCCTGATGACCTCGGTCTTGATGACGCCGGACGGCAAGACGGTGGAGGCTGAGGCCGCCCATGGCACCGTGACCCGGCACTACCGCGAGCATCAGAAGGGCAAGGAGACCTCGACCAATTCGATCGCCTCGATCTTCGCCTGGACCCGGGGGCTGTCGCATCGCGCCAAGCTCGACAACAACGACGCGCTGGCGAAATTCGCGGCCACGCTGGAGAAGGTCTGCGTCGAGACCGTCGAAGCCGGCTTCATGACCAAGGACCTTGCGCTCCTGGTCGGCGCCGATCAGCGCTGGCTATCCACAACCGGCTTCCTCGACAAGGTCGCGGAAAACCTCACCAAGGCGATGGCGGCATGATGCGCACACCATCCGCCCGGAGCGTCGTTCTCGCGTTGCCATTGCTAGTCGCATCGTTGGCAAGCGCGTCAGCCGCCGAAACCCCTCTGCCCGCTGCCATCGCAGCGCCGGGAGAGACCATCGTGCTCTCTGCGCACGCCGAAGGCGCACAGGTGTATGAGTGCAAGGCGGGGGCTGACGGCAAGTCGGCATGGAGCTTCCGCGAACCCATCGCCACGCTGATCGTCGATGGCAAGACGATCGGCCGGCACTACGCGGGGCCGAACTGGGAGCACAACGATGGCAGCGTCGTGGTCGGCAAGGCCATCGGCAATGCCCCGGGCGCGACCGCGAATGATATCCCGTGGCTGAAACTCGAGGTGATTTCAAAACGCGGCAACGGCGTCCTGACCGGCGTCACGACAGTGCAGCGGATCAACACCCAAGGCGGCAAGCTTGAAGGCGCCTGCGACAAGGTCGGCAGCTTCAAAAGCGCGCCCTATGCCGCGGATTACGTGTTCCTGCGCAAGGGGTGAGCGGCGCGATCTTTGTCATTCCGGGGTGATGCGAAGCATCAGACCCGGAATCTCGAGATTCTGGGTCTGGTCCTTCGGACCATCCCGGAATGACCAAGGCCTTCACGCCCCTGCCATGGCCTTTTCGATCGCCGAGAGCGCCGCGTCCGCCTTGGCGCCGTCGGGGCCGCCGGCCTGTGCCATATCGGGCCGTCCTCCGCCGCCCTTGCCGCCGAGCGCTTCGGACGCCACCCGCACCAGATCGACGGCGTTGTAGCGCGAGGTGAGATCGCTGGTGACGCCAACGACGACACCGGCCTTGCCGTCCCCGGTGACGCCGACGATGGCCACCACGCCGGAACCCAGTTGCTTCTTGCCGTCATCGGCGAGGCTCTTGAGGTCCTTCATTTCGATGCCTTCGACCGCGCGCGCCATCAGCTTGACATTGCCGACCTCGCGAACGCCCGCCCCCGTTGCCGATCCGTTCGAAGCGGCCCCGCCGCCTCCCATCGCCAGTTTCTTGCGCGCGTCAGACAGATCGCGCTCCAGTTTCTTGCGCTCTTCCATTAGCGAGGCGATCCTTGCCGGCATCTCCTCAAGTGACGTGCGCAGCTCCGAAGCCGCCAGCTTCGCAAGTTGCATCGTCTCGTTGGCGTGTTTTCGCGCGTAGCGCCCGGTCAACGCCTCGATGCGGCGAACGCCCGAGGACACCGCACTTTCGCTGGTCACCGAGATCAGGCCGATATCGCCGGTCCGGCGCACATGGGTGCCGCCGCACAGCTCGACCGACCAGCCGAGCGCATTGGCACCGTGCTCGCGGGCGCCTCTGCCCATCGACACCACGCGAACCTCGTCGCCATATTTCTCGCCGAACAGCGCGCGTGCGCCGGCCTCGCGCGCGTCATCCACCGCCATCAATCGCGTGGTGACCTCGGCGTTTTCCAGCACCACCTCGTTGGCGATATCCTCGATCCGGCTGAGCTCTTCCGGCGTGATCGGCTTCTGGTGCACGAAGTCGAAACGCAAGCGGTCCGGCGCCACCAGCGAGCCGCGCTGGGCGATGTGATCGCCCAGCACCTGGCGCAGCGCCTCATGCAATAGATGCGTCGCCGAATGATGGGCGCGGATCGACGAGCGCCTGGCGTGATCGACTTCGAGCTGTAGCGCCGTGCCCGACTTGAGCGTGCCCTGCTCCACGGTACCCAGATGGACAAAGAGATCGCCGGCTTTCTTCTGGGTATCGGTGACGCGGAATCGCACCCCCTCGCCGGTCATGACGCCGGTATCGCCGACCTGGCCCCCGGACTCCGCATAAAATGGCGTCTGGTTCAGGACGATGGCGCCGCTCTCGCCTGCGGAGAGGCGCTCGACCTCCTTGCCGTCCTGCACCAGCACGTCCACCACGCCTTCGGCGGTTTCGGTCTCATAGCCCAGAAACTCGGTGGCGCCGAGTTTCTCGCGCAGCGGAAACCACATGCCCTCGCTGGCGGTATCGCCCGACCCCGCCCAGGCCGCGCGCGCTTTGGCACGCTGGCGGTCCATCGCGTCGGTGAAGGAGGCGATGTCGACGCCGATCCCGCGGTTGCGGAGCGCATCCTGGGTCAGGTCAAGCGGAAAGCCATAGGTGTCGTACAGAGTAAAGGCGGTATCGCCGTCGAACATGTCGCCCTTTTTCAGGGACGCGCTCTTCTCGTCGAGGATCGTCAAGCCCCGTTCCAGCGTCTTGCGGAAGCGCGTTTCTTCCAGCCGCAAGGTTTCCTCGATCAGGTTCTCGGCGCGCACCAGCTCCGGATACGCCTGGCCCATTTCACGCACCAGCGCCCACACCAGCCGATACATCAGCGGATCCTTGGCGCCGAGCAATTGTGCATGGCGCATCGCGCGGCGCATGATCCGGCGCAGCACGTAGCCGCGGCCCTCGTTGGAGGGCAGTACGCCGTCGGCAATCAGGAACGACGACGCGCGCAAATGATCGGCAATGACGCGCAACGAGGCTTTCTGCCCGCCGTGCGGGTCAGCCCCGGTCAATTCCGAAATAGCGCGGATCAGCGCGACGAACAGGTCGATGTCGTAATTGTCGTGCTTGCCCTGCAGAACGGCCGCGACGCGTTCCAGCCCCGCCCCGGTATCGATCGACGGTTTCGGCAAGGGATTGCGGACCCCGGGCGCAACCTGCTCGTACTGCATGAACACGAGATTCCAGATCTCGATGAAACGGTCGCCGTCGGCCTCCGGCGACCCCGGCGGGCCGCCCCAGATCTTGTCGCCATGGTCATAGAAGATCTCCGAGCAGGGCCCGCACGGACCGGTGTCGCCCATCTGCCAGAAATTGTCGGAGCCCGCGATGCGGATGATCCGCGACTCGGGGAGGCCTGCGATCTTCTTCCAGAGATCGAACGCCTCATCGTCATCGACATAGACGGTGGCGGTGAGCTTGTCCTTTGGCAGGCCGAATTCCCTGGTCACCAGGTTCCACGCCAATTCGATGGCGCGATCCTTGAAATAATCGCCGAACGAGAAATTGCCGAGCATCTCGAAAAACGTGTGATGCCGCGCGGTGTAGCCGACATTGTCGAGATCGTTGTGCTTGCCGCCGGCGCGCACGCATTTCTGCGAAGTAGTGGCGCGCACATAGGGACGCTTCTCGACGCCGGTAAAGACGTTCTTGAACTGCACCATGCCGGCATTGGTGAACATCAGGGTCGGGTCGTTGCGCGGCACCAGCGGCGACGACGGCACGATTTCGTGGCCGTTGTCGGCGAAGAATTTGAGGAATGTCGACCTGATCTCGTTAACGCCGCTCATTTTAGTCCAATCGCAAGAATTGCCCGTGACAAGATGCCCGTGAATGGCCGCCGGGCGGCCATTTCAGCGCATGATCCGCCAAAGCGTGAAGCGGTCTGGCGAGAAGATCATGCGCCCATGGGAGCGCAGTCGGACACAAAACCGGATTCCACTTTGGCTGACCGCGCCCTGCCGAAACGCTTTTAGACAAGGGGGATGGCGGTGTCCAGAAAGTGTGCAGCAGATCAGGGGCTTGCCGCATCAGCGCAAAACCTTTGATAGATGCTGCGGCTGCGTTGACAGCCTTGGCGTTGCTGTGTTTTCTTCCTATCTGTTCAAGACAGTCACGCCGGGAGAGATCGGCTTTGGTGCCGGCGCCGAAGGAGCAACCGCCCCGGAAACTCTCAGGCAAACGGACCGCGTGACTTGACAGCATCTGGAAAGAGGCGCCGACGGGCTTAGAGCCCGGAAGCGCCCGCCGACGGGATAATACTCTCAGGCACAGCGACAGATGGGGCTTTGTTGGTTTTGGAGGGATCAACCTCCGAAAACCGCGAGGGCCCTGTGATGCTTGCGACCGACGGCCATTCCTCCCCGACCTCCCCGCTGAAGCGCACGCCGCTGCACGCGCTGCATGTCGCAAGCGGTGGCAAGATGGTTCCGTTTGCCGGCTACGAAATGCCGGTGCAGTACGCCACCGGCGTCCTCAGGGAACATCTGCATACCCGCTCGCACGCCGGCCTGTTCGACGTCTCGCATATGGGCCAGATCGCCGTGCGGCCGAAATCCGGCAAGCTTGAGGACGCTGCGCTGGCACTGGAGCGGCTGGTGCCGCAGGATGTGCTTGCGGTTGCACCGGGACGGCAGCGCTACGCCCAGTTTACGGATGAATCGGGGGGTATTCTTGACGACCTGATGGTGGCGAATTTCGGCAGCCACCTGTTTCTGGTCGTGAACGCCGCCTGCAAGGCCGAGGACGAAGCGCATCTGCGCGCCCACCTGTCGGACGTTTGCGTCATCGAACCCCTCACCGACCGCGGGCTGATCGCGCTGCAGGGACCGAAGGCGGAATCGGTGCTGGCAAAACTCTGCGCGGATGTTTCCGCGATGCGGTTCATGGACGCCGGTCCGCGCCGCATTGGCGGCATCGAGTGCTTCGTCTCGCGCTCGGGCTATACCGGGGAAGACGGCTTTGAGATTTCAGTCCCGGCTGAAGCGGCCGAGCGGCTTGCCAGGGAGCTCATTGCCGGCGGTGACGTGCTTCCGGTCGGGCTGGGAGCGCGGGATAGTCTCAGGCTGGAGGCCGGGCTTTGCCTCTATGGCCACGACATCGACGCTTCAACGACGCCGGTCGAAGGCGCGCTGGAATGGTCCATTCAAAAGAGCCGCCGCAATGACGGCGCGCGCGCCGGCGGATTTTTCGGCGCGGAAGTGATCCTGGCGCAGCTTGAACAAGGCGCGCCCCGCCGCCGCGTCGGTTTCAAGCCCGAGGGCCGCGCACCGGTGCGCGAGGGCGCGGCGCTGTTCGCGGACGCCGCGTCTTCAGAGCCGGTCGGCGCGGTGACCTCGGGCGGCTTTGGTCCGAGCCTCAATGCGCCCGTGGCGATGGGCTATCTGCCCTCGGCCTTGGCGACACCCGGCGGACTGGTGTTCGCCGAATTGCGCGGCCAGCGCCTGCCGCTGCGGATATCGCCAATGCCGTTCGTTCCCAACACTTACAAACGCTGATTTGCAAACGCTGAAGGATCGATCATGACGACGCTTTACACCTCCGACCACGAATGGCTCCGCATCGAAGGCGACGTCGCCACCATCGGCGTCACCGACTACGCGCAGTCGCAGCTCGGCGACGTCGTATTCGTCGAACTGCCGAAGGTCGGCCGTAGCCTGAAGAAGGCGGAGGCCGCCGCCGTGGTCGAATCCGTCAAGGCCGCCTCCGACGTTTACGCGCCGATTTCGGGCGAAGTGACGGAAGTCAACGACGCTTTGTCGGCCGAGCCCGCGCTGGTCAATTCCGACGCGGCCGGCAAGGCCTGGTTTTTCAAGGTGAAGATCGCAGACAAAGGCGAACTCGGCGGCCTGATGGACGAGGCCGCGTACAACAAGCATATCGCGTGAGATGAGGCACAGAACCACCGCACCCACACTGTCATCGTCCGCGAAAGCGGACGATCCGGTACGCCGTGACGGTTCGCTTCAGTCGCTGGCGTCAGCGATTACTGGATGCCCCGCCTTCGCGGGGCATGACGGCCAATAGAGGATAACCCATGAACGCGCCGCTACGACACACCGACGAGCCCGCCACCACCTTTGCGCGCCGCCATATCGGGCCCTCCCCCCGCGATATCTCCGCGATGCTTGAGACCGTGGGTGCCTCGAGCCTCAGTTCGCTGATGGCCGAAACGCTGCCATCGTCGATCCGGCAGAAGGCGCCGCTCGGGCTCGGCGCCGCCTTGAGCGAGACCGAAGCCCTCGCGCATATGCGCGAACTGGCGTCGAAGAATCAGGTCTTCACCTCGCTGATCGGCCAAGGCTATGCGGCCACGATTCTGCCGGCGGTGATCCAGCGCAACATCCTGGAGAATCCGGCCTGGTACACGGCCTATACGCCATATCAGCCGGAGATCAGCCAGGGCCGGCTGGAAGCCTTGTTCAACTTCCAGACCATGATCTGCGATCTCACGGGGCTGGACATCGCCAACGCCTCGCTGCTCGACGAGGCGACGGCTGCCGCTGAAGCGATGGCGCTGGCGGAACGCGCCTCCCAAACGAAGACAAGGTCGTTCTTTGTCGATGCCGAAGTGCATCCGCAGACGCTCGCCGTGCTGCGCACCCGCGCCGAGCCGCTGGGGTGGAAACTGATTGTCGGCGACCCCTTGATGGACCTCGATCGCGCCGAGGTCTTCGGCGGATTGCTGCAATATCCGGGCACGTCGGGCGCGGTGCGCGACCTGCGCCCGGCGATCGCGGCGCTGCACGCCCAAGGCGGGCTCGCCATTGTCGCCGCCGACCTTCTGGCGGTGACGCTACTGGCCTCGCCGGGCGAACTCGGCGCCGACATCGCGGTCGGATCGGCACAACGCTTCGGCGTTCCGGTTGGATATGGCGGACCGCATGCCGCCTATATGGCGGTGCGCGATGCGCTGAAGCGTTTGCTACCGGGACGCATTGTGGGTCTGTCGATCGATTCGCGCGGGCAGCCGGCCTACCGGCTGGCGCTGCAGACCCGCGAGCAGCATATCCGCCGCGAGAAGGCCACTTCCAACATCTGCACCGCCCAGGTGCTGCTGGCCATCATCGCCTCGATGTATGCGGTCTATCACGGGCCGGAGGGATTGACCCATATCGCGCGAACGGTGCATCGCCGCACCGCCGTGCTGGCCGCGGGATTGCGCAAGCTTGGATTTGCGCCGCGGTCGGAGGTATTTTTCGACACGGTGACGGTGAACGCGGGCGAGCGGCAAGGCGAGATCATCGCCCGCGCGCGCGCCGAGAAAATCAACCTGCGTATCGGTGAAGGCACGCTCGGCATTACGCTCGACGAGACCACCACGCCGGCCGTTGTGGAAGCCGTGTGGCGGGCCTTCGGCGGCAAGCTTGCCTACGCCGGGGTCGAGGCCGATGCCATTGAGGCGCTGCCCATGGAACTCAAGCGGGCAAGCGCCTTCCTCACCCATCCGGTGTTTCACGTCCATCGCTCGGAGACCGAACTGCTGCGCTACATGCGCAAACTCAGCGATCGCGATCTGGCGCTCGACCGCGCGATGATTCCGCTGGGCTCCTGCACCATGAAGCTCAACGCGACATCGGAAATGATCCCGCTGACCTGGCCCGAATTCGGTCATTTGCATCCCTTCGCACCGCCCCAACAGGCCGCGGGCTATCACGCGCTGTTCGCACGGCTGGAGAAATGGCTGTGCGACATCACCGGCTATGACGCGATCTCACTGCAGCCGAATTCCGGCGCGCAGGGCGAATATGCCGGATTGCTGGCGATCCGCGGCTATCACGCTGCGCGGGGCGAGCCGCACCGCAAGGTATGCCTGATCCCCTCCTCCGCGCATGGCACCAATCCGGCGTCCGCTCATATGGCCGGCATGAACGTCGTGGTGGTGGCGTGTGACGCGCGCGGCGACGTCGACGTCGATGATTTGCGCGCCAAGGCCGGACAGCACGCCAAGGATCTCGCGGCCGTGATGATCACCTATCCCTCGACCCACGGCGTGTTCGAGGAGCACATTCGCGAAATCTGCGACATCGTGCACGGCCACGGCGGGCAGGTCTATCTCGACGGCGCCAACATGAACGCGCAGGTCGGGCTGTCGCGGCCCGGCGATTACGGCGCCGATGTCAGCCATCTCAACCTGCACAAGACGTTCTGCATTCCCCACGGCGGCGGCGGCCCCGGCATGGGTCCGATCGGCGTCAGGGCGCACCTTGAGCCGTTCCTGCCGGGGCACCCCGCAACCGGCGGCCAGACGCCGGTCGGTCCGGTTTCGGCCGCGCCGTTTGGATCGGCGTCGATCCTGACGATCTCCTACATCTACATCCTGATGATGGGGGGCGAAGGCCTCACGCGCGCCACCGAGATCGCGATCCTCAACGCCAACTACATCGCGGCCCGGTTGGACCCGCATTTCCCGGTGCTTTATCGAAATGCGAAGGGCCGCGTCGCGCATGAATGCATCGTCGATCCACGGCCGTTGAAGGCGTCATGCGGCGTCACCGTCGACGACATTGCCAAGCGGCTGATCGATTACGGCTTCCATGCGCCGACCATGAGCTTTCCGGTGCCGGGTACGCTGATGATCGAACCGACCGAATCCGAATCCAGGGCCGAGCTTGATCGCTTCTGCGAGGCGATGATCGCGATCCGGCGCGAAATCGCCGAGATCGAGAACGGGCGCTGGAAGGTCGAGGCCTCGCCGCTGCGTTACGCGCCGCATACGGTGCACGACATCGCCGATGACGCCTGGCAGCGGCCCTACAACCGCGCCGAGGGTTGTTTCCCGGCCGGTACCTCCCGCACCGACAAATACTGGTGCCCGGTGGGGCGGGTCGACAATGTCTATGGCGATCGCAATCTGGTGTGTTCGTGCCCGCCGCTCGCTGAATATGCAGAGGCGGCGGAGTGACGCGCAATTGCAGGATGGGCTGAGCGTTGGCGATACCATCCGAAAGCCTAGATCATGATCCGATTAGGTTGAATCGGATCATGATCTGATCTCTTTGTTTGAGCATGATCTTTTCGGAAAACCGGTACCCACTTTTCCGGATCATGCTCTAAGGCGCGATCAGCACCGGGTCCCAACGCCACAGGCGATCGTTGATCAACTCGGTACCGCCCCACCAGCGGTGAATCGGGTTGTGCCGGCTGAAATCCTCAGCCTGAACCAGTATAGCCTTGCCGAATTCGGTAAGCGAAAGCTTGCTCTCTTTGTATCGCTCGTAACGGTTCCGGAAATCGTGCATTTCGAGCGTGAACGGCCACTCCGCGAGACCTGACAGGGCAGGCACCGGAGCAAGCGCGAGCCCCTCGAGCAAGACACCGGCTTCCCAGTAGCCGAACACCCGACGCTGGAAGCGCTGCCTATAATGAGGAAACACGTCGAACGGATGCCAATAGCCGGCCGAGACCAGCTCCAGGATCCGCATTTCTGACGCGCCAATGCCGGTCGCACGCGCGGGAAGTTCTTCGAGCAATTCCAGGACGCAGCGTCGGAGCTGCGGCAAGATGCTCAAATCCTTGTTCAACAGGTTGAACCATGGCTGTGGCGTTGCCTCGCGGTAAGCCTGCCACGCGAGGCTTGCGATTTCGAGATGATCTTGCGTGATGTCCACGGCGGGAAATCTCCACCGGGAGAGCTCCTGCGGAGTTGCACCGCCGAGGCTGGCGTCCACGTGGCACAGGACCAGGTTTGTGGCTGCGGCCTTCGCGTGGGAGAGCAGATAATCCAGCAGCCAGATCAAAACGAGCTGGGAATTGGGCTCCGTTTCCATCCAGAGTTCGACCCTCTCGCAACGCTGGCACAGCTCAATCAAACCAATATCTCTGCCACCGATCGCTTTGATGCTCGCCGGAGATCCATAGTCGAGCCAATGCGAACCTGGCTTTTGTGTCGTTCGCGGTGCCAACATCGCAATGAGTTCTGCATCTGACGGCAACGGGCCCCAGACAAACCGAGGCTCAAGGGGAATCACGATGTCGGCACGACTGGCCTCCTTGAGACCACCCGCAGCGGAGGCGTCAGCAGTCAGAATCAGCCGCGTCAACTTGGTCGCCTGCTATATGCAAAACAAAACGGGCACCGAAGACGTTGGCAACTCCACATCCCGGCACCCGCTGGGCCGCAACTCAAGTCGTGGGACCTAAGTCTCACTCCTCACTCCGCCTCCGGCTCGTCGCCGTCGGCGTCACGCTCGGGGGTGCCGGCGAGGATCTGTTCGGCGATCAGGCCGGAATTCTGGCGGATCGCGGCCTCGATCTTCGCGGTCATGTCGGGATTGGCCTTGAGGAACGCTTTCGAGTTCTCGCGCCCCTGCCCGAGCCGCTGGCTGTCATACGAAAACCAGGCGCCGGACTTCTCGACGATGCCGGCCTTGACGCCGAGGTCGAGGATTTCGCCCATCTTGGAGACGCCCTCGCCATACATGATGTCGAATTCGACCTGCTTGAACGGCGGCGCCAGCTTGTTCTTCACGACCTTGACGCGGGTGGTGTTGCCGACCACTTCGTCGCGTTCCTTGATCGCGCCGATGCGGCGGATGTCGAGGCGGACGGAGGCGTAGAATTTCAGCGCGTTGCCGCCGGTGGTGGTTTCCGGCGAGCCGTACATCACCCCGATCTTCATCCGGATCTGGTTGATGAAGATCACCATGGTGTTGGATTTGTTGATCGAGGCCGTGAGCTTGCGCAGCGCCTGGCTCATCAGCCGCGCCTGCAAGCCCGGCAGCGCATCGCCCATCTCGCCTTCGAGCTCGGCCTTCGGCACCAGCGCCGCCACCGAATCGATCACCAGCACGTCGACCGCGCCGGAGCGCACCAGCGTGTCGCAGATTTCCAGCGCCTGCTCGCCAGTGTCGGGCTGCGAGATCAGGAGTTCATCGATGTTGACGCCGAGTTTCCTGGCATAGACCGGATCAAGCGCGTGTTCGGCGTCGATGAAGGCGCAGATGCCGCCCTTCTTTTGACCCTCGGCGACCGTGTGCAGCGCCAGCGTGGTTTTGCCCGACGATTCCGGACCGTAGATTTCAACCACGCGGCCCTTTGGCAACCCGCCGACGCCGAGCGCGATGTCGAGCCCGAGCGAACCGGAAGAAATGGTCTCGACATCCATCGAGCGATCGTTCTTGCCCAGCCTCATCACCGAGCCCTTGCCGAACTGACGCTCGATCTGGGAGAGCGCGGCGGACAGGGCCTTGGTCTTGTCCATGGAGGATCCTTCAACGATACGCAGGGCAGTGGCAGACATGGGTGGTGCTCCTTATGGCGGGGATTCGCTAGCGGGACAAACGGGCGGCAAATGGTTCAATCAGCGATTGGGGAACACTGTACCCTATTTGTTCCAAGTTCGCAATATGTTCTTTTTAGGACCTCGGTACTGGCCCCTTTCCATCCCCGCTAAGTGCAAGTGGTCCCTTTTGAATTTTAGGAGCAGCCCCTTTTGGAGTGATGCGATCGCGCAACAGCTTGGGGAAGATCAGGCGGCGGCCTCGTCTGTTCCTATTTAGGACAGAATCCTACTGGCTTCTCGGCATTCTCGGTAAGCGGGGACGCTCCCGATCAATCAAACGGAGAGGCTACCAATGAACAAAATATTGTCGTGCGCTGCAATAGTTGGGCTTGTGATCGCATCGTCTTCCATCGCCTTCGCGCGCGGCGGGGTTTCCAGCGCCTCTCCGGGACAACAGTTCATCGCCGGTAGCAAGACGGGGACGGGCGGAGATCGCGGAGCGTCCGGCTACTCGCCGGGAGACAGGTACAACGACGCTAATAAGACCACCACCCCTACAGGCCCGGGCGCCTCGGTCTACGCTCCCGGCTTCCTGAAATAACCAAGAAATTTATCCACCATGAAGTAAAGAGGCCGCCTCAGTTGGCGGCCTCTTTCATTTTCAGATCATGCTAGCGAGATAAGCGAGTTGCTTCTGATAGCGGATTGTTGAGTCGTTGACCTGTAGCCGCCGGTTTTCAACGCGGTGGAAGCTACCAACCTTCAATTCCGAAATTGGAATACGCTTCGCGCCACTAATACGGCCTGCCGAGTGGAAGTCGTCTGTGAGCACAAACGCATCGCTTGGATCATTGTGGCCAAACACGCTTGGATATTTTTCCGCAATAGCGATTGCCCGCTCAATATACATGCGGGACGCCTGATCCGGCGTCGCCTTCACTTGGCTTTTCGAACCCACCATCGTCATCACGATGGCATGCGGCGACTTTAGCGGATTTGCGCCGCGAGTGGCCCCTTTTAATCATGACCACTGGCCCCTTTCGGGGCCGGACGGGGCATAAGGGGCCAGTACCAGGACCTCGGTAATGGCCTGTTTTAACCCCTTGTGGCCTAATTTGAATCTGCCAGTGGCCTAGTTTGAATTTTGATTTCGGCCCTGGAACAAACCGACGCTCTGCACGTTCTCGGGCATTCGCGCTCGGGGAACTACAAAAAATGCTTACGGTATTGGCGATATTGGCCGCACCTATCCTGGTGACGACCATCGCGATGGTTGTCGTCTTTGAGATTAAGGACGCTTGGAACCGAACCCGCCTCAGGTAAACCGAGAGACTGACTTATCCCCGCTGTCAAAATCATACACACGGTGCCAAGGAAACGGCCCCGTCGCGCCGTAGGACGCGCCGGGGCCGCCTGCCCTCGGGGCAGCCTTGGGGGCCCTTGGCCGGGGGCTATGCAACATAACAGCCGGCGATGGTCAGGAGCGGTCACTTTCCCGGTGGCTTAATTTGATCTGGCGAGCGACCAAAAGAAACGGCCCCAGCGGGGGGCACACGCTGAGGCCGTCTGGTGAATATGTTGTGCCGGACGCTCCAAGCAAAATGGACCAAGCACATCACAATAGAGAAATCCTAGCACGGTCCCTGTCCCCCGGGGCGCGGTCTTCCGGA
>Ga0210405_10001118_pt1 | contig 32222 bp, 21 predicted proteins | sample IncBWH11MmetaG_FD_155492 | JGI IMG/M metagenome (GOLD analysis project Ga0210405, IMG submission 155492) | Forest soil microbial communities from Barre Woods Harvard Forest LTER site, Petersham, Massachusetts, United States - Inc-BW-H-11-M | ecosystem: Environmental > Terrestrial > Soil >...
CGGCAATGCCCACGCCCAATAACGGCGCCGCCACCGGGAGCAAAAGGCCGCTTGCGGTGATGGCGTAGGCGGGCACGAAGACGTAGGTGACGAAATCGACCACTAGGTCGAGCACCTCACCCGACCAGTTCGGCTGCAGGCGCACAACATCCAGCCGCCGTGCCATCGGACCGTCCAGGGCGTCGATCACGAGCGCGACCCCGAGCCACCAAAACATCGCGGCCCAGTGCTCGCGCACGGCTTCCAGCAACGCGATCAGGGCGACGCCCGCACCCAATGCCGTGAAGATATGCACGGCAAACGCGGCGGCGCGCGCCATCCGCGATGCGGAAGAAACATCCTGCGGGCTTGCCTGATCCATTTGGGTGTCGCCGATTTGAAATTCCTGTACCGAATGCCGCAATTGCCGACCAGACATCAAATCGAACAGCCGCATCGGGAATGCATATTTGCCAGTGCTATCAGGAATCGCCTCGATTTGCACATCCGCCGTTGCCGTGCCTGGCCGCCCAATTAGGTGGAAACATCGAGGCGACGGCGGGCTTGAAAATGCCGCGGGGAACGTCAATTGTTCCGGTATGAACGATGCATCCATCGCATACGACGTGGTTGTGGTCGGTGGCGGTCCTACGGGGCTGGCGGCTGCGATTGCGCTGGCACAAACCGGCGCGCGCACCGCCCTGATTGCCCGGCGTGCGCCTTACGCCGACAATCGGACCACGGCGCTTCTGGGCGGTTCGGTCGGGTTTTTGCAAGCGCTGGAGGTCTGGCCGCGCTGCAGCGGCAACGCCGCCGAGTTACGGGTCATGCGCCTGGTCGACGACACCGATCGTCTCATTCGAGCACCTGAAGTCCGTTTCTCTTGCGAGGAAATCGGTCTCGATGTGTTCGGCTATAATATCGAGAACCGGCACCTGGTATCCGCGCTGGAAGAGCGCGCTGCCGCGCTTGTCAATTTGGCGCGATTCGATGATGAAGCTGCTGCGATCAGCCCTGAAGAAGGAATGGTCGCGATCAGTCTGGGGAATGGCGGATCGGTGTCGGCGAGCGTTGCGATCGGCGCGGACGGACGGCAATCGCTGTGCCGCGAAGCGGCCGGCATCGCCGTCAACCGCCGCGAACTGGACCAGGCGGCGCTCACGTTCAACATCAGCCATTCGCGTCCACATCGGAATGTCTCGACGGAATTTCACACCCCGCAGGGGCCGTGCGTGTTCGTGCCACTGCCCGGCGACCGCTCCAGCGTGGTGTGGGTCTGCGCGCCGAAGGAAGCCGAACGGCTGAAGGCATTGAGCGACGAGGAATTGTCGCAGGCCGCGGAAACCCAATCGCACTCCATTTTGGGCCGCCTTAAGGTCGAACCGGGACGGCATTTGTTTCCGCTCGCGATCGAGCGGCCCCGGCAACTTGCCCGCGCCCGCATTGCTCTCGTCGGCGAGGCCGCGCATGTGTTGCCGCCGCTCGGTGCGCAGGGCCTCAATATGGGGCTGCGGGACGCGGCGGATATCGCCGATGTCGTGCGAAAGGCGCTGGCGCAGGGTGAAGACCCCGGCGCGCCGCCGGCGCTGAACCGCTATGCCTGGGCGCGGCGGGCTGACGTCATCAGCCGGACATTCGCCATCGATATCGCCAACCGTTCCCTGCTCAGCGCGATCTTGCCGATGCAATCGCTGCGCGCGGCGGGCCTGCATCTGATCGGCTCGGTCGGGCCGCTTCGCCGTCTTGCCATGCGTGAGGGACTGGCGCCATCGTGGCGAACTTTGCGGGCCAGCTAGATTTTGTAACTCCCCGAGAGGCCGGCCATGGTTGCTTCGCGGAACGAAAGCCGCCCCACAAGCCTGCCGGCAGACACGGCAAGGGCGAAAGCAATGGTCGTTCCGAGGGTGGTCGCAATCAGGAATGGCGGGTTATTGAGTTCCGCAAAAGGCGTTTTCGACGTGATCCCGAACAACAGCGCGGGCAGCGAAACGTAGAGCAGGAAGAAGTTCATCCACGCCAAGCCCTGCTCGGGGAGCTTCCTGGCCTTGCCACAAGCGAACCCAATAAAGATCAGGCCGAAATAGGGTAACGCGAGGTTGAGGATTTCGACCATGGGGAATACTTCTTTTCATCGTTGTTGGCCCCTATTTGTCGCTTGATTGGCACTTGGGACGGACCGGCTACGGCAAAGGTTAATTCGACTGTTTGCCTCTAGCATCGGCCACAATCATGGTCTATTCGACGAGACATGATAAAAACGCGGACCGCCAAATTTCAGATCGGACAGATTGTGCGTCACCGGATTTTTTCTTTCCGGGGCGTGATTTTCGACATCGACCCGGAATTCAACAACACCGAGGAATGGTGGTTGGCGATCCCCGAGGAGGTCAGGCCGCACAAGGATCAGCCGTTCTATCACCTGCTCGCGGAGAATTCGGAATCCGAATACGTCGCCTACGTTTCCGAGCAGAACCTGTTGCCTGACGATTCCGGCGAACCGATCCGCCACTCGCAAGTCGCCGAGATCTTTGTGAAGGACAAGTCGGGCAGCTATCGCCCGCGCAATCCCTCGCTGAACTAGCGGTCGCGCCGAAGGGCGGCGCTTCAGGCAAACCCCTGCCCAACAGAAAAGGCGCTCTGTTCGAGCGCCTTTTTGTTCGTGAACAAGACCCTGGCTATTACTTGGCGGCCGGGTTGGAGGCTGCACCGGCGGCAGGCTGGCTGGACTCAAGCTTCTTGCGGGCCTCTTCAGCACGCTTCTGCAACTCTTCCTGCAGCTTCTTCTGGGTCTCCTCGAAAACCTTCGGATCGGTCGGAGGACCATCATAGGCCTTGGCGAAATCGGAGAGCGGCAGCGGCAGGGTAATCGGCTGGTTGTTGGAATTGATCGCCTGGATCACCAAATTCTGCCCCTTCTTCAAATTCGCGAGCAGTTCGGGGGTGACATCGTAATCGGACATGCAGCCATTGGCGAAGCAGATCACATAAGGGCTTTGCGCGGGCGGGTTGTTGTCCACGATCACGCGCGTGCCGTGACCGAGCAACATGCCCAGCGGTAGTGTGACGCGAAGGATTTTCTTTGTCTCACCCTCGGGCTCGATCACGACGGCCGCAACGACGGGCTGGCCGGACTCGATACGGCCATCCTTGCCGGTAAAGCAAACCTGCTTGGCATTGGCATCCTGGCCCTTGAGGCAGAATTTGGTCCAGGGCGCATAGATCAATTGAACCTGCTGGTCGGCCGATTGAGCCGGCGGAGCCGCGGGCGGGGCCTGCTGCGCGGTGGGAGCCGGTGCCGTTGGAGCGGCCTTCGGCGCTGCCTTGGGGGTCGCCTTGGCTTTTGGCGCCGGCGTTGCGGGTGCCGGTGTCTGGGCCCGGGCGTCAGGAGCGAGCCAAGTTGCAATCAAAGCTGTGACCGCCACCAAGGCGAAGACCCGCCCACGCGGCCAGACCGGCGCGGCCAAGATACGGAAATTCATTGCGGAAAACCCTTTCTGAACGGGAGCGCCCGAAACCGCTGCAGGCACCGACACCTAGCCGTTTTGGACGGCTGTCTCCTTGCCAATTGAGGCGGTTGCGTGACAGGCGCTGCCCCCCTGGTCAATTGCACGCCTTCATACAGGCACGGGAGAAAAGATCAATGCCAACGGGCGTCTTGGGCGCGTGTGACGGCCGGACCCGGACGCCTGTGATAAAATGCGTCAGTGAACCAATCCGAATCAAATCAACGCGCTAAATTGCGGGTTCCGGAGCCTAGGGGTGCCGGCGCTTTGGCTTGGGGCTTCCTCGCTCTCTGCCTCTCGGTTGCGACGGGGACCAACGGGGCCTCTGCAGGACAAAGCTACGCCATCGCCATGCATGGCGCGCCGGCATTGCCGGCCGATTTCGCCCATATGCCCTACGTCAATCCAGACGCGCCCAAAGGTGGCCGGCTGGTACACGGCATTCTGGGGACCTTCGACAGTCTCAATCCACTCATCGTCAGGGGACTTGCGGTGCAGCAAATCAGGGGCTTCGTCGTCGAAAGTCTGATGGCCCGGGGCAATGACGAGGCTTTTACGCTGTACGGTCTGTTGGCCAAAAGCGTGGAAACCGACGACGCGAGAAGCTACGTCACCTTCCGCATCGATCCGAGGGCGCGTTTTTCCGACGGGCAACAGGTCATGGCAGAGGACGTTCTGTTCTCGTGGGCTCTCCTGCGCGACAAGGGACGTCCCAATCATCGCCAGTATTATTCGAAAGTAGCAAAGGCCGAAGCGCTCGACCCGCTCACGGTGCGGTTCGATTTTGGCGGCGCGCCTGATCGCGAACTGCCGCTGATTCTCGGCCTGATGCCGGTATTGCCCAGGCATGCCACCGATGTCGCAACTTTCGAGGAAACCTCGATGACGGCGCCGATCGGTTCAGGTCCGTACCGCGTCGGTGACGTGAAGCCCGGCGCGAGCGTCACCCTGAAGCGTAACCCCGATTATTGGGGACGCGACCTCCCGGTCAACAAGGGTTTGTGGAATTTCGACGAGATCAGGCTCGACTTCTATCGCGAGGCCAACGGCCAGTTCGAGGCATTCGCGCGCGGCCTCTACGACTTCCGCGTCGAGACCGAGCCGCTGCGCTGGCACGATGCCTATAATTTTCCAGCCGCCCGCAGCGGCGAGGTGATCCGGGATACCATCAAGACTGGAGTGCCGCAGCCGTCCGAATTCCTGGTTTTCAATACACGACGGCCGGTGTTTTCCGATATCCGCGTACGCCAGGCATTGTCGCTGCTGTATGATTTTGAATGGATCAACCGCAATTACTTCTTCGGCCTCTATGGCCGCTCGGCGAGTTGTTTCGCCGGTTCCGAACTATCGGCCTACGGCCGCGCCGCCGACGAACGTGAGCGCGAACTCCTCAAACCCTTCGCATCGCACATTCCGGCCGACATTCTCGACGGCAGTTACCGCCTTCCCGTCACCGACGGTTCGGGGCGGGATCGCGCCACGCTGCGCAGCGCGCTCAATTTGCTTTCGCAGGCCGGCTACGATCTCGATGGCACCGTGCTGCGGCAGCGCTCGACCAAAACGCCCCTCACTTTCGAAATTCTGGTGACCACCCGCGATCAGGAACGTATCGCGCTGGCTTTTGCGCGTGACCTCAAGCGCGCGGGCATCGAGGCTTCGGTACGCGCGGTGGACGCCGTCCAATTCGATCAGCGCCGCCTCGGCTTCGATTTCGACATGATCCAGAACCGCTGGGATCAGTCGCTGTCGCCGGGCAACGAGCAGTTTTTCTATTGGGGAAGCGAGGCCGCCGACAACCAGGGCACACGCAACTATATGGGCGCCAGGGATCCCGCCATCGATCGCATGATCGCGGCCATGCTGGAGGCGCGCGATCGCACCAGATTTGTTTCGGCGGTGCGCGCGCTGGACCGCACGCTGATGTCGGGGTTTTACGCTATCCCGCTTTTTAACGTCAGGGAGCAATGGATTGCCCGCTGGAATCGGATAGAACGTCCTGAAGCCACCGCCTTGACCGGGTATCTTCCGGAGACCTGGTGGCGCAGGCCCCTGCCCCAACCCAACTGATCCCAGAACCCAAATAGTTCAGAACCCACGTGATCCAGTGATCCAGACCAACGTATCGCCAACGCTTGACGGACTGTTTCGTCGGATCCTGGCGCGGCAGCCCGACGCGCTGGCGTTGCTCGATCCGGTCAACAAGCAACGCATCACGGGTACGGCCCCAAGGCGGCTGACCTTCGCGCAAGCCGACCGGGCCATCGCGGCGCTTGCGGCTCACTTCATCGAATCCGGTCTGCCGGCCAATTCCGTGATCGGAATTCAGTTGCCGAACACCGTCGAGTTCATGCTGACGGTGCTTGCAGCGCATCGCGCCGGATTGATCGTCGCCCTGCTTCCGCAACTCTGGCGGCAGGCGGAATTGACGATGGCGCTCAATCGCACCGGCGCGCGGGCGATCGTGACCGCAAGCAAGATCGACGGCGTCAGCCATGCCGACCTTGCCATGAACGCCGCGGCCGAAGCCTTTTCGATACGTTACGTCTGCGGCTTCGGCGATGACCTGCCGGAAGGGATGGCTTCGCTCGACCTTGCCATCGCCGGCGGATCAACAACCACGCGCGCCGTCACACAGGACGGCCGCCGGGCGGCGCTCATCTCATTCGACGTGACGGCGGACGGTTTTCGCGCGGTACCGCGGACCCATCTCAATCTGATCGCGGGCGGACTGGCGGTGTTCCTTGAAGGCCGGGTGCCTCAGGGCGCAAGCCTGATGTCGGCATTCACGCCGTCATCATTCGCAGGTCTGACCTCATCGCTTCTTGTCTGGCTGCTGTCCGGTGGACGGCTCGCGCTTCATCATCCGTTCGACGGCGAGGCCCTTGAGCGGCAGATCAACGATGATGGCTGCGATACGTTGATTGCGCCCGCGCCAATGGCGCTGCGGCTGGCGGAGATGGATTTGCCGTCGCGCCTGCCGAGGCTTCGTAATGTGATCGCCCTGTGGCGCACGCCGGAACAGGTTGCATCGAGTGCCCTGTGGGCACCTGAACAGGTGAGATTGACGGACGTCTATCTGTTCGGCGAGGTCGGGTTGTTCGGCGCCCGTCGCACCGCGGACGGCGCGGCGGCGCCCATCATGCCGGGACCGCACGGCGCGCCGCGCGACGTTGCGGGAACGTCGATCGCCGGCGAAACCCTTCTGACACCGAAGGGAACTTTGGCCTTGCGGGGGCCGATGGTGGCTGTGGCGGCCTATACGCCTCCGCCGCCGACCAGCAACTCCCTGGTGCCGCAGCCGGCACAGGATTACGTCGACACCGGTTACGCCGCCCGGCTCGAGCGTTCGACCGGAGCGATCTGTATCACCTCGCCGCCGTCCGGAATCGTGGCCGTCGGCGGCTATCGGTTTCTGTCGCAGGATCTGCAGGAATGGGCCAAGCGGCTTGGACAGGGCGCGCTTCTGACGGCGTTGCCGGACCGGTTGAGCGGCTATCGCCTTGCCGGACGCGCAAAGGACAACGCCCGCGGCCGCGAAGCGCTCAACGAGTTTGGGCTTAACCCTCTGATGGTGGAAGCTTTTCGAGACCGGACAAACCTCGGCTGAGCAAAAACGGAAGGCTTCGTTGACGCGGCATTAAGGCCGGCGAATTAGGATCGCGCTCCGATCAATCGCGTTGATCCGAGTTCCCGATGTCCCCGCAAGGCCCGATCCTCGTCGTGTCGACCGCCAGACAGCCTGCGTTCACGGCGGCGCTCGACGATGCGAAGATGTTTCCGATCACCGATACCACCTGGGCCGGCGCATGGCGCGCTGTCGCAGAGCTGCAGCCCGCCGCGGTGTTTGTCGCGATGTCAGGGTCCACTGAACAGGGCTTTGCAGCCCTCGCAAAACAAATCAGCGCACGGCAGCCATATCTTCCCCTGATCGCCGTCGATCCCGAGACATCGTTGCCCGACAATGCCATCCCGTTTTCGCTGAACGGAGGCCGGCCCGAGCGGCTGGCCGCGCGCCTGCGCGCTGCTCTGCGGGTCCGGACCTTGCACGCAACCGTGATGCGCCGGGTTCACGATCAGGCGGCGGCCGGACCGGCTATCGCCGAGACGGATCCGGCCCGGGACGCCACCGTGCTTCTGATCGGGCGCGGCGCGGGCTATGCGGCGCTTTCTGTCGCGCTCGGCGAGCGGATGGGCATTGTCGGCGCACTCAGCATTGAAGCCGCGGCGAAACATCTCAATACGCGCAACATCGACGGCATCGTGCTCAGTGAGGGCTTCAGTCTTCGCGTGGTCGATGCCTTCCTCACGGTGCTGGCCGAGGATCCGCGTTTCCGGAATCTGCCGGTGGTGTTGACGCTCGAAGGACTGGCGCCGGCCTACGATCTGCCGAATCTGGAGATCATTGTCGGCGATCCCGAGCGCATTGCCGCCAACGCCTTGCCGCTGATCCGCCAGCATGCTTTCGAGGTTCATTTGAGCCGCACGCTCCGCTCGATCGATGCCGGTGGACTGCTTGATCCGCTGACCGGTCTGTTGACGGTGGCGGCGTTCAACCGGGATTTCGCCGCCGCCGTCGGTCAGACACTCGGAGGCGGCGGGGGATTGTCGGTGGCTCGCTTTGCATTCGATCCGGCCCACGCGCGTGCGCAGCTTGACGGCGCGAGGCTCCTGAGCCGCCTGATGCGGCAGATGGATTTCGGCGCCGCTCGGGAAGACGGATCGGTAATCGTGGTGTTCGCCGAGACCGATTTGCGGACGGCGCACGCGATCGCGCGGCGGCTCCTGAGCGTGATGCGGCATACTGTCCACGGAAAACGCGACACGCGCTCTGAGCCGATCGTCACGCTCGCCACCCTGCGGCCATCGGATACAACGCAATCCCTGATGGCGCGACTCTACGAAGGTCACCGTGCGGCGTCGTAAAGGTTACAAGCGACGAACGAGATCCATCCTTGCCAGCGGCCAATGGATTGCTTCGCGGAGCGCCTGTCATCGGGCGCGCATTCGCGCGACCCGCTGGCTCGCCATGACGGCTACGCAGCTTTCCTGTCCTCGGCGAGATTGGCGAGCTGGCGCAGGATTTCGGTCGTGCCCATCAGGCGTTCTTCCGGCGTTTCCCATTCCTGGAAGAACACAACCTTCATGTCGGGCCGCACCCGCGCGGCCTGGCCGTGCTGCCGGATGAAATAGACCAACCGGTCCGGCTGCGCGAATTTGTTGTCGCGGAAGCTGATCACTGCGCCCTTCGGCCCGGCATCGACCTTCTCGACATTGGCTCTTCGGCAATAGGCCTTGATCGCGGCGACCTTGAAGAGATAGCGCACTTCATCGGGCAATACGCCGAAGCGATCGCGCAGCTCGGCCGCGAAATTGTCGATCTCCTCGTCGGTATCGAGATCGGCCAGCCGCCGGTACAGCGACAGCCGCACCGAGAGGTCGGCGACATAATCCTCAGGGATCAATACGGGCATGCCGATGGTGATTTGCGGCGACCAGCGGTCGGCCGCGGGCTCGACCACGCCGGCCTTGAGGTTGAGGATCGCCTCCTCCAGCATCGACTGGTAAAGCTCGAAGCCGACTTCCTTGATGTGGCCGGATTGTTCCTCGCCGAGCAGATTGCCGGCGCCGCGAATATCGAGATCGTGCGAGGCGAGCTGGAAGCCGGCGCCCAGCGCCTCCAGCGACTGCAGCACCTTCAGCCGGCGCTCGGCTTGCGCGGTGATCTTCTGCTGCGCCGGCAGCGTGAACAACGCATAGGCGCGCAGCTTCGAGCGCCCGACCCGCCCGCGCAACTGATAGAGCTGCGCCAGGCCGAACATGTCGGCACGATGCACGATCAGCGTATTGGCGTTGGGAATGTCGAGCCCGGACTCGATGATCGTGGTCGAGAGCAGGATATCGTACTTGCCGTCATAGAACGCCGACATGATGTCCTCGATCACGGTGGGTGCCATCTGCCCATGCGCGACCGCGACCTTCATCTCCGGCACGTTCTTGTCGAGGAAGTCCTTTACCCCGGCGAGGTCTTCGATCCGCGGCACCACGTAGAAGGCCTGCCCGCCGCGGTAGCGTTCACGCAACAGCGCTTCGCGGATCATCAGGAGATCATGGGGTGCGACGAAGGTGCGGACCGCCAGCCGATCGACCGGCGGCGAGGCGATGATGGAAAGTTCGCGCACGCCCGTGAGCGCCAGTTGCAGCGTGCGCGGGATCGGGGTGGCGCTCAAGGTGAGCACGTGCACCTCAGCCCGCAATTGCTTCAGCCGTTCCTTGTGGCTGACGCCGAAATGCTGTTCTTCGTCGACGATCAGAAGACCGAGTTCCCTGAACTTGATCGATTTTCCGAGCAGCGCGTGGGTGCCGACCACGATATCGATCGATCCGTCCGTGAGTCCCTTCTTGACCTGCGTGAGTTGCTTCGGCGCGATCAGGCGCGAGGCCTGCGCCACGTTGACCGGAAAGCCGCGGAACCGTTCGGCGAAGGTTTTCGCGTGCTGGCGGGCCAGCAGCGTGGTCGGGACCACGACGGCAACCTGTTTGCCATCGAGCGCGGCCGCGAACGTTGCGCGCAGCGCCACCTCGGTCTTGCCAAATCCGACGTCGCCGCAGATCAGCCGGTCCATCGGTCGACCGCTTTCGAGGTCCTTCAACGTGGCGTTGATCGCGCCAAGCTGGTCCTCGGTCTCCTCATAGGGAAAACGCGCGCAGAACTCGTCATAGACGTGCGCCTGCACCGGCAGTTTCGGCGCTTCATGCAGGTGCCGTTCGGCGGCGATCTTGATCAGTTCGCCCGCGATCTCGCGGATGCGGTTCTTGAGCTTCGCCTTGCGCGCCTGCCAGCCGCCGCCGCCCAACCGGTCCAGCTCGACATGGGCGTGGTCGGAGCCGTAGCGCGACAACAGTTCGATATTCTCGACCGGCAGGAATAGTTTTGTCTCGGCGGCATAATGCAGCTCGAGACAATCATGCGGCGCGCCGGCCACCTCCAGCGTCTGCAGGCCGACGAAGCGGCCGATGCCGTGCTCGACGTGTACGACGAGGTCGCCGGCAGCGAGGCTGGTGACTTCAGAAATAAAGTTGTCGAGCTTTCGGCTCGCCTTGCGGGGCCGCACCAGCCGGTCGCCGAGGATGTCCTGTTCGCTGATGACGGCGACATTGTCGGTCTCGAATCCGGATTCCATGCCGACCACCGCCAGCATCGCCTCGTTGCGGGGCGTCGCCTGCACGGTGCGCCAGGAGTTGACGCTGGTCAGGTTGAGAAGCTTGTGATCGCGGAGCATGCTGCCCATGCGGTCGCGCGAGCCTTCGCTCCACAGCGTGATCACGACCTTCTTGCGGTTCGCCTGCAAGGCCTGGACATGGGCGACCACAGCCTCGAACACGTTGACTGAGCTGTCATTGCGCTCGGGCGCAAAATTGCGCCCCTGCCGGGCGCCGGCGTCGACCACGTTGGGGCTATTCTCCGGCATCGCGAACGGCGTCAGGCGCGCCAGCGCGGATTCTTCCATCCGCCTGGTCCATTCGGCTTCGGTCAGATAGAGCCGGTCGGGCAGCAAAGGCTTATAGATTGCGCCGCCGCCCGGATGATCGAGAGCCTCACGCCGGGCCTCGTAATAGTCGAATATCTGCTTGAATCGTTCCTGCGCGGCGTCCTCGGCTTGCGGCTCGATCGCAATCGGCGCATCGGCGAGATAGTCGAACAAGGTATCCATGCGGTCATGGAACAGCGGCAACCAATGTTCCATGCCGGGATGACGTCGGCCTTCGCTGACGGCTTCATACAGCGGATCGTCGCGCTCCGGCGCGCCGAAGGCTGCGACATAGCCCATCCGAAAGCGGCGAATGGTTTCTGTGATCAGCTGGAATTCCGAGATCGGAACCAGATCGAGCGAACGCATGTCCAAAAGCGTGCGCTGGGTTTCCGCATCGAAGGTGCGGATCGATTCCAGACTGTCGCCGAAGAAATCGAAACGGACGGGCTGGTCGAGCCCGGCCGGGAACAGGTCGAGGATGCCGCCGCGCACGGCATATTCGCCGCTCTCGCGAACGGTGGAGGAGCGGTTGTAGCCGTTATGCTCCAGCCAGGCGACAATCGAATCCATCGGCACGACATGGCCGGGCGCGACCGAGAGTGCTTGCGCCGCAATCGTTTCGCGCGCCGGCACCCGCTGCACGATGGCGTTGACGGTCGTCAGCACGATCAGCGGCTTGTCGCTGCCCGCAAGGCGCGACAGCCGCGCCAAGGTGGTCAGCCGTTGCGCCAGGATCCCGCCATGCGGCGACACCCGGTCGTAGGGCTGACAGTCCCAGGCCGGAAACTGCAGCACCGGCAAATCGGGGGCGAAGAATTGGAGCGCCCGGGCCAGTTGCTGCATCCGCGGCCCGTCCCGGCACACCACGGCGAGACTGACAGCCGGCGGCTTCGGTCGCGCGGCAACCGCGCGCGCCAGATCCGAGACCACGAGACTTTCGGCGCCCTCGGCGACATTGGCCAAGGTCAGCGCCCGGCCGGGCGCGAGCAATTGGGCGGGTGACTCGGTCGGCTGCTTCATGCCCGGTGATCCCCAGGGCGAAACGACTTGATGCGGTCGAACAGGCGGCTTGCATATTGCGGCGCCAAGGCCGCCTTTTCGGTCAACGCGGCATACAGGTCGGGATCGGGCACCTCGATCAAATGCTCGAACTGATCCAGCTCATCGTCAGTCAATTCGGCTATTTCGGCATCGGCAAACCGGCCGAGGATGAGGTCCATCTCGCGGGTACCGCGATGCCAGCAGCGGAACAAGAGCCGCTTGCGGCGTTCATCAAGGTCGCCGCTCGATCGTGTCGATCCCGTCATCTTTTTCGATTCCAAATCCAAACGCCAAAAGCCCGGACGTGCCGGGCGGGGTTGATATAACGATCGAGGACGCGAATGTCAGTACCTGTATTCCGTGAATTATTGGGGGGTGTGTGGAAAACCGTCATTGCGAGCGAAGCGAAGCAATCCATAGCGAGCCCGAAAATGACGATGGATTTGCTTCGTCGCGGAGCCTGTCATCGGGCGCGCATTCGCGCGACCCGTTGGTTCCTCGCAATGACGCCAAGATGTGAGTCCACGATCTCGCCGCGCGGCACGCGCGAGTTTTGTCGGGAAGCTCCCGCCCTCTCCAATCAGAGGGCGCAGGGAATGCCGGGCGCTCGATGCACCCACAGTCTTGTGTGCGAAATAAAAAAGCACACAAGCATAGTCACCACGGTCACACCGGAAACACCCGGCACTCCCCGCGCAATGGTTTTAACGGTTTCCTTCGCGCTCTCCCCGGTGACCGGGCTTTCTTGCCACCGTCGCCTGCGGAATCGCTTCCGCAAACTTGACGCCAGCGTCGGGGCGTCAGGACCACACGACTTCGCGCCAATCGAGCGGGCGGCCGTACCGGGATTGGCTCGATCCAGAAAGGTCCGCAATCGTTCGACGTCCGCCAGCGCGTCGGGGGTCGCTCGCGGGCTGCCGGAGGAATAGCTATCCCGCACTCATCGGGAGGTTACGCAACTGACCTGTCCGCCGTTCTGTTGTTGCAGTTTCAGGTAGCTTTGACGAAAGCGAACAACTACTGTTGCACGGAATTTCCTAAGGTCCAGATTGAGCTCGATATACACCTGCCGGTGAATTCATAGCGAGCAGCTTCACGTTGACAAGTGAACCCAACCTCCCGCAACTAGTTTGCTTTTACCTATCTAGAGCAAATGTCAAAGGTACGATTTATGAAAGCCTCCGAGACTCATTTAGGCAAAATCCTAGAGGGCACAAACCAATTTGTGGTGCCGCTTTTCCAACGCCCCTATACGTGGGACGACTCACGGTGGAAGGTACTGTGGTCGGACCTGGTCGAACTTTGTGACGATGACACCGAAGCGTCCCGAGCAAAGCCTCACTTTCTAGGTTCAATCGTCACTGTTCCAACGCGGTCCGTCCCAGAAGGTGTAACCAAATATCTTCTTATTGACGGTCAGCAGCGCCTAGTCCTGACGCTTTCGAAGGTGTCATGACACAATTTCCTAGATTGTTTTCGTCCAAGCCGGAAGCTTTTAATGCACCCCGCTTGCTATCAGACGGTGACATCTATTTTGAATCGAATTTAAGTGCCACTTCCGTAGCTCGGTACTGTCAACAGATTGTCGAAGCGGCTGGCTATGCACCCATAGAATGGGCTGTGGAAATCGCTTGAGCTGAACGCACAATTTTCGACAACGAATTGAGCGGCGCTACTACTTCGGCAAGAATGGCTGCGACATCCTGCCCGTGCTCAGCCGGCGTCGGCAATAGCAGATTAACCCGTCGTTTTGGAAAAATAGCGTGGATGCCCGGTATAAAGCGGGCATGACGGCTTGGAACGGTCTTGGGTTTCCCGATGCGCCCTCTCCTGCTCAATCCGCTGTTTGCGCCGGTCACCAGCCTTGCCGGCGTTGGGCCGAAGCAGGACAAGCTGTTGCGCTATCTGCTCGGCCGCGACGAGACGCCACGGCTGGTCGACCTTTTGCTGCACTTGCCGGCGAGCGTGATCGATCGCCGCGCGCGTCCGAAAATCCGGGATGTGGTGCCCGGAACCGTGGTGATGCTGGAGGTGACGGTCGACCGCCACCGGCCGACGCCCGCCCGCAATCATCGCGCGCCCCATCTGGTCTATGCCAGCGACGATACCGGCGACGTGGTGCTGACGTATTTTCGCGCCCAGCCAGGCTATGTCGAGAAGCTGCTGCCGGTCGGCGCCAGGCGCTACGTCTCAGGCACCGCGCAGATGTACGACGGTACCCTGCAGATCACCCATCCCGACCGGGTCGTCGATGAGGCAGGCTTTGCCAAACTATCGGGCATCGATCCAGTGTATCCGCTCACGGAGGGATTGGCGCTCGGCTCGCTGCGGCGCGCGATTGGTCAGGCGCTGCAGAAACTGCCCCAGCTTCCGGAGTGGATCAGTCCGGAAGCGATCCGGCGCAGCAAATTTCCCCCGATCGCGGAAGCGCTCAACCGCGTGCACATGCCGGTCGAGCTGACAGACATCCTGCCGGATGGCCCCTTCTGGTCACGGCTTGCCTTCGACGAGCTCCTGGCCGGTCAATTGGCGCTGGCGCTGGTGCGGGCGCAATTGCGCCGCCCTGCCGGCGATCGCCATGCCGGCGACGGCCATTTGCGCAAAAAGATCATCGACGCGCTGCCCTATGCCCTGACCTCATCGCAACGCCAGGCCACTGCTGCGATCGCGGAGGATTTGCGTCAGCCAATCCGCATGCTGCGGCTGCTGCAGGGCGATGTCGGGTCCGGCAAGACCGTGGTGGCGCTGTTGGCGGCTGCCGCCGTCACCGAGGTGGGAAAACAGGCCGCCCTGATGGCGCCCACGGAAATCCTCGCGCGCCAGCACATCAAAACCATCACGCCGCTGGCCGATCGTGCCGGCTTGCGAGTCGCGATCCTCACCGGACGCGAAAAGGGCAAGGAGCGGCGTGATATTCTGGCGCGGCTTGCGGCCGGCGAAATCGATTTCCTGGTTGGCACCCATGCGCTGATCCAGGACGACGTGATCTTCAAATCTCTCGCGCTCGCGGTGGTCGACGAGCAGCATCGTTTCGGTGTGCGCGAACGTCTGGCGCTGACCGCCAAGGGCGGGGCTGTCGATGTCCTGGTGCTGAGCGCAACCCCGATCCCGCGCACGCTGGTGCTGACTTATTTCGGCGACATGGATGTCTCCGAATTGCGTGAAAAGCCCGCCGGACGACAGCCGATCGACACCCGCGCGGTGCCGATGAGCCGCCTCGGCGAGGTGATGGAGGCCGTCGGACGCGCGATCGATAGAGGCAAGCGGGTGTACTGGATCGTTCCGCTGGTGGAGGAATCCGAAACGGTTGATCTCACCAATGCCGAGCAACGTTTCGAAAGTCTCCGCGAGCGCTTTGGCGACAAGGTCGGGCTCGTTCACGGCAAAATGCGCGGCGCCGACAAGGACCTGGTGATGGCCCAATTCGCCGGCGGCGAGATCAACCTTTTGGTCGCGACGACCGTGGTCGAGGTCGGCGTCGATGTACCTGCCGCCACTATCATGGTGATCGAGAATGCCGAGCGCTTCGGGCTCGCTCAACTGCACCAGTTGCGCGGCCGAATCGGCCGCGGCTCGGAAGCTTCCACTTGTGTTTTGCTCTATAAGGAGCCGCTCAACGAGATGTCAAAAGCACGCCTGACGGTTATCAGGGAAACCACCGATGGCTTTCGCATCGCCGAGGAAGATCTGAGGCTGCGCGGCGAAGGCGATGTCCTGGGCGTCAGACAGAGCGGCCTGCCCGGCTACCGGATCGCGCGCTCCGACGTCCACGGCCAGCTCATCACGCAGGCGCGCGACGAAGCGCTGCGCATCATGAAGGACAATCCGAAGCTGACGGGCGCGCGGGGCGAGGCGCTGCGATGCCTGCTCTATCTGTTCGAGCGCGATGAAGCGTTGCCGCTGATCGGCGCGGGGTGAACCTCATCGCCGTCATTCCGGGATGCGCGAAGCGCAGACCCGGAATCTCAGATTCTCCGATGTGCAATTGCACATCAAAGTTCGCGTCTTCGACGCGTCCCGGAATGACGGCGTCGCTCACTCCACCTTCGCCGGTGCCGGCTGTAGCGCCGATGAATTCGCCACCCGCGCGGCATTGGCCATCCCAGCCAGCGCCGCAAGCTTTTTCTGCGGATCGGACCCCGGCTGCACCACGCCGCAGGACATGATCAGGGTTGCGGCGTCTTCAGCGCTCATCTCGACTTCGATGATCTTGCTCCTCGGCACATAGAAGAAGAAACCGGTGGTCGGGTTCGGCGCGCACGGCAGGAACACCGAAATATGCTCGTCGTCGCCGGGAAGGCTGCTGGCGACCTCCAGGCTCGGGGCCTGCGAGATCAGCACGATCGACCACATCCCAGGCGAGGGAAATTCGACGAGCCCGACGCGGCGAAAACTCGACCCCTGTCCCGAGAACAAGGTCTCGAATACCTGCTTCAGGCCACGATAGATCGCGCGCACCGCCGGAATGCGACCGAGCAGTTTTTCGCCGAGGTCGACGAGTGTTCGCCCGATCAGGTTTGCAGTGAGGAAACCCAGCAGCGTCAGTGCGATGACGGCGACGATCAGCCCCGAGCCAGGCAGCCCGAACGGCAGATAGGTCTCAGGCCGGTAGGCAACGGGCACGAAGGGGCGCACCAGACCGTCGACCCAGGTCACGAACCACCAGGTCAAATAGAAGGTGATGGCGATCGGGCCGGCGACCACCAGGCCGGTCAGAAAGTAGTTCCGGAATCGGGCCATGAAACCGCGCGGGACGTCCAGTGGGCTGTCAGCCGGCGGCAGGGTCGGAGGCAATTCGTTGCGGTTCATCGGGGTTCCAGGTCAGTCGAAGCGGCTGTTGTCATATGCCAGCTAAGTCATCCTAACAGACTTTTGAAGACCCCACGCTGACCAACGGCGGGCTGCAGTTATTCCACCGTTACCGATTTGGCGAGATTTCGGGGCTGATCGACATCGGTGCCCATCACCACGGCGGTGTGATAGGCCAAAAGTTGCACCGGGATGGCATAGACCATCGGCGCAAAGGTTGCGGCCATATCCGGCAGTATAATCGTCACCAAAGACTCGATGGTGGCTTCCGAAGCGCCCTTGGCGTCGGTCATCAGGATGATGCCGCCGCCGCGGGCCGCGACCTCCTGCATGTTGGACACGGTCTTCTCGAAAACCCGGTCGTACGGCGCGATCACCACCACCGGCATGTTCTCGTCGATCAGCGCGATCGGCCCGTGCTTGAGTTCGCCGGCCGCATAACCCTCGGCGTGGATGTAGGAGATTTCCTTCAGTTTCAGCGCGCCCTCCAGCGCCAGCGGGTAACTGGTGCCACGGCCGAGATAGAGCACGTCCTTGGATTTCGCGATTTCACGGGCGAGCTTCTCGATCTGCGGCTCCGTCGCGAGCGCTGCCGCCATCAGGCGCGGGATTTCGACGAGCCCATGGGCGAGTTTGACCTCATCTGCATCGGACAATTCGCCACGCGCCTTGCCCGCGGCCACCGCGACGGCGGCAAGCACCATCAGCTGGCAGGTGAAAGCCTTGGTCGAGGCGACGCCGATTTCGGGACCGGCCAGCGTCGGCAGCACCGTCTCGCTTTCGCGCGCGATGGTCGAGCTCGGCACGTTGACGACCGAGAGCGTGTGCACGCCTTGCGCCTTGGCGTAGCGCAGCGCCGCCAGCGTATCGGCGGTCTCGCCGGACTGCGAAATGAAGATCGCCAGATCGCCTTTGCGCAATGGCGCCTCGCGGTAGCGGAATTCCGAGGCGACGTCGATCTCGACCGGCATGCGGCTCAGTCGTTCGAACCAGTATTTGGCGACGTAACCGGCATAGCTCGCGGTGCCGCAGGCGACGATCGATATGCGCTGGATGTTCTTGAAATCGAACGGCAGGGTCACCGGCAGCACCACGCGCTCGGTTGCCATATCGACGTAGCGCGCCAGGGTATGGCCGACAACCTCGGGCTGCTCGTGAATTTCCTTGGCCATGAAATGGCGATAATTCGCCTTGTCGACCAGCGACGTCGCGGCGCCGTGCTTGATCGCCTCGCGATGAACGATGGCGTTGTTCTTGTCGTAGATAACTGCGCTGTTGCGCGTCAGGACCACCCAGTCACCATCCTCAAGGTAAGCGATGGTGTCGGTAAACGGGCCGAGCGCGATCGCGTCCGAGCCGAGATACATCTCACCTTCGCCGTAGCCGACCGCGAGCGGCGGCCCATTGCGCGCGCCGATCATCAGGTCATCGTTGCCCGCGAAGATGAACGCCAGCGCGAATGCGCCCCGCAGCTGGGACAGCGATGCTTTCACCGCCTCGACCGGACCGATGCCCTTGGCAAGGTAGCTCTCGACAAGGTGCAATACGATCTCGGTATCGGTTTCGGTCCTGAATACCGCACCGCTTTTTTGAAGGGCTTCGCGCAATTCGCGGAAGTTTTCGATGATGCCGTTGTGAACGACCGCCACGCTGTCGGTTGCATGAGGATGCGCGTTGTTCTCGGTCGGCTTGCCGTGAGTAGCCCAGCGCGTATGCCCGATGCCTGTGTGGCCGGCAAGCGGCTCAGCCTTCAATCGCGCTTCAAGATTTCTAAGTTTGCCTTCGGCGCGGCGGCGGTCGAGCTGGTTGCCTTCAAGCGTCGCGACACCGGCAGAATCATAACCCCGATATTCGAGTCGCTTGAGCGAATCCACCAATTGCTCTGCTACCGGACCGCGCCCAAGAATGCCAACGATGCCGCACATGCGGGTCAATATCTCCAGATCACACGAATATGCGCTTGTATCTCTTAACGAAAATCCGCAAGCTCAAGATACTCAATAATTATTGCCGATTGAGACAGCGTTAAGCCGAAAGCTTAATGGCGCCGCCATTAACCGTCCTTCGGCGCCTTGCCACGCGTTTTCATCTCACGATATCGCTTCGCTCCGCCCTCGCGATTGGTCTGCTGGCTGCGCTCCACGGCCATCGCATCGTCAGGCACATCGCGGGTAATGACCGAGCCTGAACCGATATAGGCCCCGCGGCCGATCTTGACCGGCGCCACCAGCGAGGAATTGGTGCCGACGAACGCGCCGGCGCCGATCTCGGTCTTGTGCTTTCCAAACCCGTCATAGTTGCAGGTGATGGTGCCGGCGCCGATATTGGCGTTGGCGCCGACATGGGTATCGCCGACATAGCTGAGATGATTGACCTTGACCCCGGCCTCCAGCGTCGCCGCCTTGGCCTCGACGAAATTGCCGATCTTTGCGCCCTCACCAAGCGATGTCCCCGGCCGCAAGCGCGCATAGGGGCCGACCGAGGCGTTCTTTCCGATCGACGCCTGCACGATATGCGAAAAGGAATGGATCACGGCGCCGTCCCCTATCGAGACGCCGGGACCGATGACCACAAAAGGCTCAATCGTCACGTCCGTGCCGAACGTCGTATCGGCGGCGAGATAGACCGTCTCGGGGGCGATCATGGTCACACCGGCGTCGAGCGCTGCCTTGCGCAAACGTGTCTGCATGACCTGCTCGGCCTCGGCGAGTTGGCCCTTGGTGTTGATGCCGCGCACTTCATCCTCGCTGGTTTCGATCACGACGGCCTCCAATCCCAGTTCACGAACGATAGCAACCGCGTCGGTCAAATAATACTCGCGCTTGCTGTTGGCATTGCCGATCTTTTCGATGATGTCGAGGGCCTTGCGGCCGTCGAAGGCCATCACGCCGGCGTTGCACAGTGTAATCGTGCGCTCCGCTGGACTGGTGTCGGCCTGTTCGCGTATCGCCAGCAATCTCTCGCCCTCGACCACGAGCCGGCCATAGCCAGTGGGATCGGCGGCGCGGAATCCGAGCACCGCCAGCGCGGCGCCGCTTTTTAGGGGCGCGCGCAGGCGCTCGAATGTTGCGGCTGAAATCAGCGGCGTATCGCCGAACGCGATAAGCAGATCGTCCGCGCCGCGGGCGATGGCATCGCGGGCTGCCAGCACCGCATGCGCCGTGCCGAGGCGCTCGCGCTGGACAAAGGTTGCGGCATCCGGCCGTACGCGCTTGGCCTCCTGGGCGACCGCCTGGTGGTCTGGTCCAACCACCAAAGCGAGGGAGGCGGTACTTCCCTTCGGAGCGGCGGCAAGGACATGGGTCAGCAGCGACTGGCCGGCCACCGGATGCAGGACCTTCGGCGTAGCGGACCGCATGCGTGTGCCCTCGCCGGCTGCGAGCACGATCGTCAGGCTGGTCCTGCTGGTCATCCGAATCCTTGGGCCATTGGGCGAATGGTCTGCCGCCGCCGTCTTAAAGCGTTTTTGTCCCGCTTGGAAACCCGGATTCGGCCCGGGTAAAGCGCCGGGAACAAGATGAATGCCGATTTCCTGTTAATGTTCGCCCGTGATTCGGCTGGGCCTTCAGGGGGACCAAAAACGGCTTATGGCTAAGGATTCCCATAGTCATTCGGACAACCTCGCGAACGAGAATGCCGGCGGGTTGTTGGCCGAGGAGGACGAATTCGACCGGCATACGCTGTGGCGGCTTGGATCGTGGGCGGCAGCGTCGGTCGGCGCGGTCGTCATTGCGCTGCTCGCGAACCAAACATCGATCGGAATCCGCCGCGAACAGATAGCATCGGCCGACCTGGTGCGGCAGTCGCAGATCCAGTCGGTTGCCAGAGAGAGCCAAAGCGAGGCCCGGCGCCTGGCCTCCGCCATCGAAACGCTGAACAGCGATCGCGACCGGCTTTACGCCCGCGTTGCCGTGCTGGAACAGGGCCTGGATTCGGTGACGGGTGCGATTGCGCGGCAACAAACTCCCGCGGTGACTTCGCCGCAAGCCGCCGCGCCGGCCGAAGCACCAGCGACCGTTCAGAAATCGCCACCCGCACCCGTCGTGTCCCCGGTGGCGGCGACAGCGACAACAGCGACGACACCCGCGACAGCGACGACACCGGCGACAGCCAGAGCAGCAGAAAAAACGCCACCGGTTGCCGCGGCGGCAGAGCCGGGCCCGGCGGCTCCGGCGCCATCCGGCGCGCAAGCAGATTCAAAGACTCCAGCGGTAACGCCGGCAACGCCGCTGGTGGCAGCGAAGTCGATGATGGCGCCGCCCGATCCGGCGGCCGGAAAGTTGATCGAACCCAGCCCGCCGTCAAAGACGGTCACTGCGGAACCCATCCCCGAAGTGGTGGCCGCTGCAACCTCGCCCGTTGAAGAGGCGGCCGAGTCAGCTTCAGCTTCGGCGGCACCCAGACTGGCGGTCCAGCGGACCGAATTCGGGGTCGATGTTGGCGGCGCGAATTCGCTGCCGGGCTTGCGCGCGCTTTGGCGCGGGCTTCTTAAATCCCGCTCGAACGCCGCGCTGACAACCTTGCGACCGATCATCGTCATCAAGGAAGGCAACAACGGGCTTGGCATGCAACTGCGATTGGTAGCCGGACCAATCAATGACGCCGCAGCGGCGGCGAAAATCTGCGCCGGCATGATCGAAAACGATCGGACCTGCACGACCACGGTGTTCGAAGGTCAGCGCCTTGCCATGAGCGCCAACGAGCCGGTTATCGCCGACGCCAAGCCTGCGGCTGAGACCAAGTCTGCGGCTGAGACCAAGTCTCCCGCTGAGACCAAGTCTGCCGCTGACGCCAAGCCTGCCTCCGCAGCCAAACCCTTTGTCCGCAGGCGCTACGCCGCAAAGCGAGCGGCCAAGGACGAACCGGTCCCAAAGCCGGAGCCTTCCACGATGTCGCTGATCTTCGGCCGCCGATAGGATCCGGGTCAAAGAGCCCATTTGTTGCAAGGCTTGTTATTACAAGGACTTGGAACCCGTTTTTTAAGCATTTTCGCACCTTGGAGCCGTTCCGGGCGCGGCGTTGTCTCGCCCGGAATTGCGCCGCATATTTGCCTTGCCGGCATTCCGCAAAAGTGGATACCGGTTTTGTGGTCAAATGACGTACTTGTCAGGCGCATCTTGCTGCGGCTGACGTATCGGGGACCAACCAGTGAAGAAAAAACCGTTTCGGCTGACGCCCTATCAGGTGCAATGGCTGCTGGTGGTTGGGTTCGTCACCGTCGGTTACGCGCTCTATCTGCGCTATCTCGCGATTGAGTTTTCGGGTGTGGCCCTGGCGTGTGACGCCGGCCTGCATACCCTGCTCTGCAAGAGCCGATTGCTGGCGACTACTCTGTTTCGCAATTCGGTGTTCGGCATCGTCGCGCTGATCATTGCGACGCTTCACGTCATCCGACCATCGATCGTACTGCTCACCGGCGGGTTGATCGCGGCAGGGCTTGGTATCGTGCTGTACAATGTCGCGCTGTCCGGTCTCGCGATCGGCCTGCTTATTTTGGGGTTTGCTCGGCCCGCGCCTGCCACAGCGTAACCGCGAACAGGACATAGACGGCGCAGGTCCACAGCGACTGCCAGTTGTCCGATCCCTCATTGAACCCGGTATAGACCGCCGCTACTGCAAACAGTCCTGCGAATACCGCCTCGGCGATCGGGCGGGTCCCGTCTTTCGGGCGGTTGAGGAGTGTCAGCGCCGCGAACGGCACCGCGGCCATGGTCAGGGCCGCATAAGGAAAATCCCTGTAGCGCGGGTCGAATACAAAGCCGAGCGCGGTCTCCGCGCCGATCAACGTGGTCAAGAACAGGGCAAAACCCAGCGCGATCGTCAGCCCCGGTTTTGACCGGTACTCACGAGGCCCCAGCATTTGCAGAAATGTTGGCAAGCTGCGCCCCGACATCAAGGCGTTGGCGCCAAGCAAGGGCGAGGCAATCGCGGCCGCAAGCAGCGAGCCCCATAGCAGCCAGCCACCTATTCCATAGCTTTCATAGACCATCTTGTGGGCGGCCACCCCCAACAGGATTCCTGCCGTCGTCGCCGATATCCCGACTGCGACCCAGGAGGCGAGCCGCGGCGTCCAGGGTCTTCGTCGCAACGTCAGCAACGCCGCACCGAACACCAGGATCGCCAATGCCATGCCGCTTCCCATTTGCAGCTTCCAGAGCGGATAGTTGCTGATGGCGATACCGGGCGGATATTTCAGTGCGCGCCGCGCGGCATCGAACAAGCCCCAATGACCGCCGACCGTGCCCTCGAGCTGGCGTTTCCAGGGCTGGTCGTAGGCCTCGATCAGGTTGACGCGGAAGTTCTCACGCTTGGCGAGATCGAGGATCTCCGAGACGACGCGGGCCTGGTTGGTGCGCGAGGGCAGCGCCGCGTCACGCATCCTTCCCTGGCTCGGCCAGCCGGTTTCCCCGATCAGGATTTCCTTGCCTGGAAACGCGACCGCCATCCGCCTGCGAATGGCGTCGACATGGGCGGCGGCAAATTTGGCGCGGACCGGAAAGTCCTCCCAGTAGGGAAGGATATGAATGGTGATGAAATCGACGGCGTCATAGACCTCCCGGTTGCGCAGCCAGAATTCCCAGACATCGGCATAGGTAACGGGGACGGTGACTTGCGCCTTCACCGAGCGGATGGTGGCGGCGAGATCTGATTGTGTCATTTCACCCCGCAACAGTACCTCGTTGCCGACCACCAGCGAGGTAATGGTGGCCGGATATTCCTTGGTCAGGCGGACAGCGGTCGATATCTGCGCCAGGTTCTTCAGCCGGCTGCTGCCTAGCCATATTCCCTGGATGACCTTCAATCCCGCCTTGGCCGCGAGTCCGGGAACCTGATCGAGGCCGTTTTCGATCGAATAGGTCCGCACGCATTCGGAAATTTTGGCAAGCTGCGCCAGATCCTGGGTAATTTGTTCCGCCGAGACGTGGGTGGCCGGCGACAGCGGCGTTTGGTCGCCGCGGAAGGGGGCATAGGACACGCACACCAGTTTGGCGCCCGGATCGATCGGCGCGCGCGAAAGCGTTATCGGCGTGGCCAGCCACCACCATACCGCGGTAATCGCACTTAGGGATATCAGGAGAAGCGCCAGCGGCGTACGAAGAGAAATCGGTTCCATCCTCCGGGCGGGGATCGTCGATTAGCCGGTCGCCGGCCGTCTGCCAAGAGCGGTAAGGCGCAATGGCCTGGCCTCCGCTGCCCCGCGGCTTTACCACAACATGATAAAGTTGTGAGTTTGCTGGACAAAATCCGAAATGTCCGTCATGGGAATCGGCAAAACCGTCTCCGCCGTATTGGAGACCTATTTGAACGGCATCAAACCAGCGCGTCCCGGGGCGAGACGCGGGCAGGAAGCAGATCGGGGAATTAATTTATGCGTCAGCGGGTGCTACAGCTTCAGATTGCGGTTTTGCGTCACCTTGCCGTCCCCGGGCTTGCACTCATGATTGGTATCGGAAGCGCCATTGCCCAGAGCGGAAACCCCGATCAGTCCGGCAAGCCTCCCGCCAATTCCGCGGATGCGGCCAAGGATAGCCAGCGCAAGACCGACGAATTCGCGGAAGCGGCGCAAGCGATCAACGGTCCTGCCGGAAACCCGGAATGTGTTTGGCTCGGCCGGCGCGTCGTCCGCCTGATGTGGCGCGACGATCTCGACACCGCCTTTCGTCATCTCGATCTTTATGACCGGTTCGGCTGCCCTGGCGGGCACGTCCAGGCCACGTTCCGTTGCCTGACCCGATTTGGTGCGCAGATCGACGACAAGGTGCAAAAGAGCCTGGACGACCGGGTCCACGCCTGCTGGATCAATCCGGGCGCCCAGCCACAGGCGGTCGCCGCGCCGAGCCCGGCCCCGGCCTCCTCGACCGCCGGCACCGCCTCCGCTTCGGCGCCTGCACCCTCGCCAGCCGCCACCGCGCCGGCGAAGTAACCCTTCGAGCCTGGAACGGTGAACGTTTTCGAGGGTTGAGAAGCCGCGCCCTTAAAACGCCATGGCGTCATACCAGTTGTTAAATCGCGTGGCAGCATTATCCTCAGAATCGCTGCCGTGTCGGTCGAACCTAGGGGCGGGTTCGCGTTCTTCCAATGCAGGCCCCGTATGGTCTAGTCGCGATGCGCGCCGTGGTCGCCGTTTTGTTGTTTGTAACCGCCGCTCACGCCGGGCTTTGGGGTTTATTCCGGGACAGGCAACAGGCGCCCGATTTCCGCGGCATTCTGCCGAGCGTTTCCTATGCGCCGTTCGAGGGGACCGCCCACCCCGATGTCGACAACATCCCGAGCGAAGAGAAGATTCGTGCTGACCTGAAAAAGTTGTCGACGATTACGCGCGCGATCCGTCTTTATTCATCCACCGGCGGGGTCGAACTCGTTCCGCCGATTGCCGCCGAATTCGGGTTAAAGGTCACCGTCGGCGCCTGGATCGACAAGAACGTCGAGCGTAACGAGCGCGAGATCGATGCCGCCATCAATCTCGCCCGGCGCAACAGCAATGTCATCGGCGTCGTCGTTGGCAACGAGACGGTCTACCGCGGTGAGCAGAAGGTCGACGATCTGATCGAACTCATCAAGCGCGTCAAGAAGTCGGTCAATGTTCCCGTGACGACCGGCGAAATCTGGAACATCTGGCGCGACTATCCGCAACTCGCTTATTCCGTCGATTTCATCGCCGCGCATGTGCTGCCGTACTGGGAAAACTTCACCGACAAGCAGGCGGTGGACCAGGCCGTCGCCATGTTCCAGCTGTTGCGCGATCAATTTCCGGGCAAGCGGATCGTAATTGCCGAGTTTGGCTGGCCCAGCGCCGGCTACAACCTGCAAAATGCCGTTCCGGGGCCCTTCGAGCAGGCTTCCGTGCTGCGCAACTTCGTGACGCGCGCCGAAGCCATCGGAATGGATTATAACATCGTCGAGGCGATCGATCAGCCGTGGAAGTTCTTCGAAGGCGGCGTAGGTCCCTATTGGGGCATTTTGAATGCGGCGCGCGAGCCTAAATTTTCCTGGACCGGCCCGATCGTAAACCCGGACTACTGGAAGCTTGCGACCATCGCCGTTCTCGTCGGCATTTTGATGTCGCTGCCGATTTTGAGATTGGCCCAACCGACCGTCATGCAGTCGCTGATGCTGTCGGCTGCGGCGAACGGCGTCGGCGCATGGGTCGCCACGGTGTTCGCCTATTGGGCCGGCCACTATTTCGTTTTTGGCTCCGCCTTTGCCTTGACACTTGGCCTGATCCTGCTGGTGCCACTGGTGCTGATCGCGATGGCGAGGATCGAGGAAATCGCCGCCATTGGCTTTGGCCGAAGGCCGCGCCGCCTGCTCGTCAAGGGGGCGCCGGTGGTGCCCGCCACGGTCGGCGACACCGTCACCTTCCCAAAAGTCTCGATCCACATCCCCGCCTATTTCGAGCCGCCGGAGATGCTCAAGCAAACGCTCGATGCGGTCTCAAGGCTCGATTATCCGAACTTCGAATGCGTCGTGATCATCAACAACACGCCCGATCCGGCGTTCTGGCAGCCGATCCAGGATCATTGCCGCGCGCTTGGCGAACGTTTCAAGTTCATCAACGCCGAAAAGGTTGAAGGCTTCAAGGCCGGCGCGTTGCGCATCGCCATGGAGCGGACCGCCGCCGACGCCGAGGTCATCGGTATCATCGACGCCGATTATGTGGTGGAGCCGGATTGGCTGAAGGACCTGGTGCCGGTGTTCGCCGATCCCCGCGTCGGTCTCGTGCAAGCGCCGCAGGACCATCGCGACGGCGACAAATCGCTGATGCACTACATCATGAACGGTGAGTATGCCGGGTTCTTCGATATCGGCATGGTCCAGCGCAACGAGGAAAACGCCATCATCGTTCACGGCACCATGTGCCTGATCCGCCGCGCGGCGATGGACATGGCCGGCGGCTGGGCCGGCGATACCATCTGCGAGGACACCGATCTTGGCCTTGCCATCATCGAGCACGGCTGGCTGACGCACTACACCAACCACCGCTACGGCCGCGGCCTCTTGCCCGACACCTACGAGGCCTTCAAGAAACAGCGCCATCGCTGGGCGTATGGCGGCTTCCAGATCGTCAAGAAGCACTGGCGCCGTTTCCTGCCGGGCGCAAGCCGGCTTTCGCCCAACCAGAAGCGCGAATTTTCGCTGGGCTGGCTGAACTGGCTCGGCGCCGAAAGCCTCGGCGTGCTGGTTGCCATCCTCAATCTGATCTGGGTGCCGATCGTGGCCTTTGCCGACATTGCTATTCCCGACCGGATCCTGACGCTGCCGATCATCGCCGCGTTCGTGGTCTCGCTCCTGCATTTCGTCATCCTGTACCGCATGCGCGTGCCCGTGAAATGGGGACAGATGCTGGGCGCGATGGTGGCGGCGATGTCGGTGCAATGGACGGTGTCGCGCGCGGTAGCCAATGGACTGATCACCGAACATCTGGCCTTCGCCCGCACCTCCAAAGGCGGGTTGTCGCGGATGTCGATCGAGTTCCAGGCCTTCTGGGAAGCCGTGATCGGGGTGCTGTTGCTGGTCGGCGCAGCCGTGCTCGTGGTCACCAACAATTTCAAGCAGGTCCGTGAAATCTATATTTTTGCCGCGGTGCTGGTCCTTGAAAGCCTGCCGTTCCTGTCGGCAGTGGCGATTGCCATTCTGGAGAGCTCTCGGATGAACTCGTTCGCGTTCTGGCGCGATACCGCCATTCGGACAGCAGAGCTGATCGGCCTGCGCCCCGTGGCCCTGCCAACGGTGGTGGGCACATCGCAGCCAGTGGCCTCGGAGATTCACCCCGAAGCCCGGTAATGGCGGGCGTATTCCCGGCGCGCGGGGCGCTTGAGGAAAGCCGGTTAACCGGTAGAATGCGATGGGAAATCCGCCTTCTTCCGGCAAGGTGTCTGGAGCCGGCCGCACTATTGACCCGCACCCGGCTCACCCCTACACAGCGCCTCACGTGAGCGCGTAGCTCAGGCGGTAGAGCACGTGACTTTTAATCATGGGGTCGAGGGTTCGAGTCCCTCCGCGCTCACCAACAAAATCAAACACTTAATAGGCTTTCGAGAATTTATAAAACTGCTCCTGTGGGCACTGTGTTGGCAAATCAGTTGCCGCGCTCGCTTCCGTGCGTTTGGCGCGCAGACACAAGCCGATAGCCCCTCCATGACTCTACCGAGGCCGCTGATGAGTCCGGGATTCGCGGGTTGTCAGGTGCCGGCCGATCGGCGCCAACGCATGGGCGGCCCGATTCTGATTCCCCGCGGGACCTTTCGGACGCGGTGAGCGTTGAGGTCATCACACAGGGCAGGACCGCGAACCCGGAGTTCCGGTTATGAGCAGTATTCCTCTGGACCTTGAAAAAAGGTGCGAACAGCGGTGGGCTGCCAGATTTTCGGCCGCGCGCGCGCTCCGAGAGCAGCATCGCCTTGAAAGGCAGCAGCAACAAGTCACCGCGCCCGACAAAGCCAAAAGAAAAACCCGCCGGCTTAAAGCGGCGGGCTTGAGGTCTGCACCGGCGGTGTGAACGCGGGACCGAAGCCCCGCGCCCGCACCTTAATTCCTATTCCGTTGCGCCTGAGGTCCAGACTCGAGCCGTCGCGCCATAGCGTTTTCGGCTCATGCGCTCAACGCTTATCAGATGAGCCTCGAGGCCGGTATTCGGCTTTTGCAATTTTTGATAGTGATTTTCTTGGAGCGGAACCAGACAACCAGCCCCGTTTGGTGACGTGGGACCGCCCGGGACCCTGAAATCGGGCGGCCCCTGCCAACCGCTTCCAATGGCCCTGCCAAGCTGACAGAAGCCGCAATTGGCGCTGTTAGGTACGCACCAACTGAACGAAGGTTCAAAGGTGCGACGCTTTGGCGCCGCACCTATTTTTCTACCGCCTCAGCCTCCGAGCATGTGTCGTCAGGGGCTGGTGGTTACGCTTTCTGAACCGATCAACGCCCAGCAGAGGGCTAGCCAAGCACGGCCGGCCGGGCAGAAAGCTTTGGGGGTTGGCCGACCGTGCAGGCCGCGTGGCGGACCATGCGACCCACTGAAACATGAGGCTTTCGCAGGGGATGTTCCAGAACATTCGCCAAGGCGCAGAGCGCGGACCTGAGCCCGTGCCCTTTTTCGCCGTGGCATTCATGTTCTAAGATGCACGTGGTAAGGAAGGCGCGGTTACCTTCCCACAGCGGGCACCATGATCCTCACAACACATGCTGTCGTCGGTGGCGCAATCGCAAGCTTCATGCCCGGTCATCCAGTGCTCGCCTTTGTAATTGGAGCAGCTAGTCACTTCGCGATCGATGCGATTCCGCACGTGGATTATCCGCTTTACTCGATTTCGGTTAAACGAAGCGCGCCATCTGCGCTGACGCTGAATAGGTTGTTGGTTCAAGATCTCGGCTTAATTGCGCTGGACGCCTGCGTTGGCCTAGCAATCGTGCTCTGGCTTTACGCTTCGCCCGGGGCCACCACCGCTGTACTTGCGGGCGCATTGGGCGCGATGTTGCCGGATCCCCTGCAACTACTGCACAAGCTATATCCGCGGGAACCTCTTAGATCGCTTCAGCGATTTCACGTTTGGATTCACACAAAGCGAAGGCTGAGTTGGCCGCTTGGCGTGAGTGCTCAGCTGTCGTTTGTAGCGCTGGTTGTCGGGTTACGCGCCTTATTGGCTTAGTACGCGGGGCCTTTCGACCCCGCGCCGACTCATTTTCCCTGCTACGGGCGGCTTTCGCGCGTATGCTATACCTTGCACCTCTCAGGACCGGCGGATGGCAGATCGATCAATCGATACACGAGAGCGATACGTCGCCTATGCCACTCATTGCTTGCAACTGGCAAAGGTTGCAGCGGATAACCAATCTCGCGCCGTCCTCAGAGAGATGGCTGCGGAGTGGTTGAATCTGGCGGAAGTAGCAGGCGAAACCGACGGTGCGTCATAGCGATCAGGGCCGACGATTACGGGAGGCTGTTCTCTCTTGCCATCGACCTTCGGTTGCGGAACACTCCGTCGCCTGGTCGATCGGGCTCAAGGCAAGGGAAAATGACGGCAGCGAGATTGCAAGAATTGGAAGATATGGCGACGCGCCTTTTAGTGACCGTTCGCCAGATTCCGCCGGGTCAGGAACGCCACGACGTCCTCGAGCAGATCGGGAAAATCCGTGTGCAGATAGCTGCTCTGCAAGGCGCCGATTTAGGACCAGCACCGTCGGGACTGAAGGGGAAATGAGATGCGAATTTTTGTCGCTATTCTGATCGCTCTCGCTGCCGTTTATTTCTGGGACGTCGAGTACAACAACGGTGTGTTCTCGGATGGTCTGCGTAGCATGGGACGATCCATCTACCACAGTATGGGCGGTTAAGCTTTAGATCGGCCCGCGCCGCCGCGCGGTAGCGCCGCCGGTGCGAGTTTGCGGGTTGGGGTTGGCAGAATTGCCCGCCGATGTTTGAACGCATCCAAGGGCCGCACCGCGCGTCATCGTGGGCCAGGCACGTTTTGGACAACTTCGCCACTAAAGAGTTGACGGGATTCATGTGGTCGATTCGCGATCACATCGGACATAGTGGGGCCTCAAAATGAAACCGCGCGATCTTAAATCGATGACCGTTAACGAGCTTTGGGCTCTGCACCTTGAAATCAAATCTACTCTGGCGAGTAGGATAGGTGCGGAAAAAGCAATACTTGAAAAGCAACTGAAGCAGCTCGGGTCCGACGATACATTGAACGAGATTCCTCGGACTGAGCGGCGGCCTTACCCACGGGTTTTTCCAAAATATCAAAATCCAGCCAAACCTGAGGAGACCTGGGCGGGTCGCGGCAAGCAGCCACGCTGGCTGACTGCACAGATCAAATCAGGGAAAAAGTTAGAGGATTTTCGGATTCCCCCGTCGTCCAATCGCACGCGTAAGCGATCGTCTCGGAAACACCATTAGCTGAGCGCGAAACTCGCCAGTCATGCCTTGGACGACCTCGAACCCAACGCGAGTCGCCCTCACAGGCCTCCACGCTAGGCGCGCGCACTTTTTTTAGGTCCTTGTGAACCAGATCACACTGATGGTCACGGGTCTCCAACTACCATCGGGCGTCTGCGACGTAACCTTGGGGGGCCAAAATCATGAACGGACGATCTCTTGCCGCACGTCCAATCCGAACGTCGGAAATCAATGTTAAACAAGCCTACCTCGAACTGCTGCGCCTGAGGCGACTAGTACGCGAAGCGAGAAAAGATCGCTTCCATTCGAGAAATACCAAGCGTGTCGGTCCAATTTGTAACATTGACGGCGAAATATGATCCGGTTCCTGAGTCGTGGAGCGTACCGACGACACAATCAGATTGTGTGCAAAATTATCATTCCTTGGTGACGCCTTACTTGCCGACGTCCCAACGATGCACTCCGTTCCGGTCAGGCCCAATGGGGGGATTCTTATGAAGAACGAAAGATCGACACCGTCGAAAATTGGTCGGAAACTCGACGCCATCTTGGCAAGTCGTTATCTCGAGCTGCAAGAGCTTCGCGACAAGGTTCGAAAAGCAGAGGCAAGTTGCCCGTCCCAAAGATTCAAAAAGACTATGGGTCGGAAGCCATTGGCGATTGCCGAAACCGTAACTGCCGTCCCCGAGCCCCTCTAATTGCGGCTTCATGTTGCTTATCGGCGGAAAGAACCGCGCGGCGCTGTCTCGGCCTGATCTACAGCAGCGCTACAGAGAGACCGCCTTCGGGCGGTCTTTTTGTTTGTCCTCAATCCACTCAGCTGGTCAGTTCGCGACGTGCCTGGCAACAGTGATTGCCGCAAAAATGAAGGCTACGCCAAACGCGCCCGCTAAAGCGGCGAAAACAAACCGCGCATCCATCCCGCGCCCCAAGTTGAACTAGTTAGACTTCCGATTACGGCCGCCATCTCAGCCGATGTCAATCGATTATCCCTTGCGCGTACCATTGACTCAACCGAGGCGGGAGAGTGGGATGGCGGTTTAAGTTTTGGGGGCAGGATATGTTTCGGACGGTCAGAATTGTTGCATCGCTCTCGTTGTTTTTTGCAACATTGTGCGGGACGGTCGCTAGTGCGGGCGTGCAAATTGGTGACCAATTTTCGGGGACCTTCAGCATTGATCCGAATGCGCCACTGACAGTCTTTAATGCCAACACCATTTTCAGTTACGGAGACCTACCTCCCGTGCCCCCGCTTGGAACTATTACTCTCACCTTTAGCAGCGGAACGTTTTCGGCTCCCGTACTTATCGTTTCCAACCAACTAAGGCCGGACGGGACATGGACATGGGATCTACAGGCGTCCACCTTTGGGAGCGCACCCACCAACGCCAGTATCAATATAATATTCGCGGGCAGCACCCCGTCGACTTCAATTCTTCCACTAAACCTTAGTTC
>Ga0210405_10001120_pt1 | contig 32202 bp, 28 predicted proteins | sample IncBWH11MmetaG_FD_155492 | JGI IMG/M metagenome (GOLD analysis project Ga0210405, IMG submission 155492) | Forest soil microbial communities from Barre Woods Harvard Forest LTER site, Petersham, Massachusetts, United States - Inc-BW-H-11-M | ecosystem: Environmental > Terrestrial > Soil >...
CCCGCGCTGCTGAGAATCGTGCTCTTCAGCCTTTTCGTGTTCACGATCGGCTACAAATCGGGACCGGAATTCTTCGCCTCCCTGAGCATCCGCACCCTCGCCCAGGTCGTCATGGCGCTCGTGCTCGGCGGCACCGGCCTCATCATCGTGCTGGCTTTTGCGTTCACCTTCGGACTCGATCCCGGCACTGCATCCGGACTTGCCGCCGGCGCGCTGACGCAGTCCTCGGTGATCGGCACGGCATCGGGCGCTCTTGCGCAGCTCGGACTGCCGAAGGACGTGCTGGAGCAGCAGGAGGCGAACATAGCCGCCGGCTATGCCGTCACTTACGTGCTTGGCTACATCCTGACGCTCCTCTACGTCCCGTTCGTCGCGCCGAAGCTGATGGGGATCAACCTCAAGGAAGAGGCGAAAAAGCTCGAGCTCGAGCTTTCGGGTGGCAAGCCGCCGAGGGCCGAGAACCTGCATTACCGCAAGTTCCAGGCCCGGGCCTATCGCGTCTCGGCAGCGGCCGGGCGAACCGTCAAGGCGATCGAGGAGGAGATCGGCAGCCGCAGCGTGATCGAGCGGATCGTGCGCCAAGGCGCCGATATCAAGCCGCATTTAGACACGGTGCTTGAGTCCGGCGACGACATCGTCATCGCCGGTCGAACTGCCGCGATTGTCGCCGCCAAACCTGTCATCGGCACAGAAATCGATGCCGACGAGATCCTGAAAGCGATCCCCGGCAATGTGCTCGAAGTTCTGGTCGACAACCGCACGCTCCATGGCCGCTCCGTCCAGGAGGTCGCCGACCGCGTCGGCGGCGACGCACGCGGCGTCTTCCTGCGCACCCTCATGCGGATGGGTCGCGAGGTCCCCTTGAGCCCCGACACCAGAATCTATGTCGGCGACGTCATGACGCTGGTCGGCAGCACCCGCAACATCGAGCGTGCCGCGGCTCATGTCGGACAGATCCTGCGCTCCGGTGACCGCACCGACATAGCCTTCCTTGCAGCCGGCATCGCCGCAGGTCTGCTTGCGGGCCTCGTCAGCTTCAAGGTCGGCGGCATCGCCCTGACACTGGGCGGCGGCGGTGGCGCGCTGATTGCGGGCCTTGTCTGCGGCTGGCTGCGTTCGCGCCGGCCGACCATGGGCGCGCTGCCGCCCGCCGCGCAGCAGACGCTGAGCGATCTTGGCCTTGGCGGGTTCATCGCAGCGATCGGTCTGGGCAACGGCCATGCGGCCTGGGTTGCGATCCAAGCGCACGGCGCGTTGCTGGTCGGCATGGGACTGGTCGTCACGCTGGTGCCGCTGATTGTCGCGACGTTGTTTGCCTACCACGTGCAGCACATGAACCCGGTCGTCACCTGCGGCGCCTTGGCCGGCGCGATGACGGTCGATGCCGCAGTGACCGGAGCTTGCGAGGTAGCCGCAAGCCAAACTCCGGTGCTCGGTGTCGCCGTGCCCTACGCGGTCGGCAACGTTGTGCTGACCGTGCTCGGCCCGATCATCGTGGCCTTTACCTTTACCGGCTGAGGGAGGGAGAGATGTGGCCGCATGCATCAATCCAACGGCTATCGGTGGCAGCGCTGTCGCTCCTCGCGTCCTTGATCGCGCCCGCGTGTGCTGAGGATCAGCCTGCCCCGCGCCGTATCCAAGAAGAGGTTTGGGCGCTGCCGCTGCCGCTGCCGATGTTTGCATATGTGGTCCGGCCCGTGGGCGATGGCCCCTTCCCGCTTACAATCATGAACCACGGCGTGTCGCTCAACCCGACCGAGCGCAGCTTCTTCCCGCTCGTGGAGTTCCGTGACGCTGCGAAATGGTTCGCAAGGCGCGGCTACTTCGTGGTCGCTCCCGTTGGAACCGGGTATGGCGCCTCCGCCATCGACATCCCCGAGCGCGGACTCTACGGCCCATTCTTCTCCAAGGTTGGCAAGTGCAGCAATCCCAATTTCCGCGATGCTGGCCTTGCGGTGGCGCAGGCCGATCTCTGGATCATCGACTACTTGGCCGCCGAGAAGCGTATCGTGCCGAAAGACGTCATCGTCGTCGGGCAATCCGCCGGCGGCTGGGCGTCGATCGCGCTGTCGAGCCTGAACCCGCCGCAGGTGAAGGCGATCATCACCTTCGCGGCCGGACGTGGCGGCCGTGTCGACGGCAAGCCGAACAACAATTGCGCGCCTGACAAATTGGTCGAGGCGACTAGAGAGTTCGGCCGCACTTCGCGGGTGCCGATGCTGTGGATCTACATTCAGAATGACACCTTCTTCGGCCCCGCGCTGTCAAAGCGCATGCATGAGGCCTTTAGCGCCGCCGGCGGCAAAGCCGAATACCGTTTGGTGCCGCCGTTCGGCAACGAGGGACATTTTTTTATCGGTTCTCCCGACGCCATCCCGATCTGGTCGCCGCTCGTGTCGAAATTTCTCGACGAACAGGGATAGCGAAGGCCGACGTTAGGAGGCGCAACCATGCCAGGCTCACATCGCCCTGAAACGCAGTCAGTACACCATCATGCGAAGCTTTCGTACTCGATCCTTTTGTTGGCGGCGATCGCGAGCGTTGCATCCAACCAGCGAGCCGCGTCACAACAAAAACCGACCGTCGCACCAAAACCTGCGGGCACCGAAGTTGCGCCCCGCGGGCAACGAGAGGCAAAGGACATCGCTTATGGAGACTGGCGAAAACTCTGCTTCAAGCCAGGCGGCGCAAAAATGCTTTGCCGGACTTCGATTACCGGTACATTTGCGACCGGCCAAATGGCGGTCCGCCTGGATTTGATCGATCGTGAAGGCGATGGCGTAGCGCGGCTGCAGTTGTTCGCGCCCGTCGGCATGTACCTGCCGGCCGGCGTCAAGCTGACGGTCGACCAGGGTGCACCCTACCAGGTCCCCTATAATTGGTGCCTCACCAACGCCTGCATCGCGGGCAACGTGGCAGACCCAGAGATGGTCCAGGAAATGGATTCGGGGCAGGCGCTTCGGCTGGAATTCGTTGATTCAAATCTCTTGTCGCTCACGACGTCGCTGCCCCTTGCTCAGTTCGCCCCCGTCCACAACGGGGCGCCGACGCAGACGTTCGAACAGGGCATCGATGAATGAGCTGTGGCAGATCGCGCTAGGATATCGCTGTATGCGCTCTTTCGACCAGCTCGATAAGTGATCTTGCCGAGAATGGCTTGGTCAGGTAGGCGATGCATCCCGATTCGATTGCGGCTGAGCGGTTCGCGTCACTGTCATTGCCTGTGATAAAGATGACTGGCTGACCGACACCTCTATCGGCGAGTTGGCGACGCACGTCTATGCCAGATTGATCGTTCAGATTGATGTCAAGGATAAAGCAAAAGGCCGTGCCGAAATCGGCATGACTGAGCAGAGCGGCACCGGAATCGAACAGTGTTGTGTTGAAGCCGTGCTCTCTTAACAGCCGTTTCATGCCCATGCGCATTGACGGATCATCGTCCACGACAAAAACGGACTTGCGTATCGGCAAGATGGTCGCGCCTTCGGGTTTTCAATAAATTTTGCCAGAGCGCCATAGCTCTGCGGCCCGTTGCAAAGTGCTGAAGGCACCTTGTCAGCCGATAAGCAAGGACTATTGCGCACTCTCTTACACATCCATGCAACAAATTTTCATATTGTCCTTTTGTACAGGATCGCCCGACGGGAGCCTTACGGCAAACTGAAGTATCGCCTAGCTACCGGAATTTCCGTTGGGATCGAGCATGCCGAGCCGCTCCGCGCTCGAAACCAATTCGGCGAGCGAGTGCACCTGCATCTTCTCCATCACCTGGTGGCGATGCGCTTTCACCGTGCGCTCGGTCGTTCCCAACTCATAGGCGATTTGCTTATTGATCTTGCCGCGGACGATCAAATCGAACACCTGTCGCTCGCGCGGAGTCAGGGTCGCTACGAGGCCGCGAAGGGAATTGAGCTTGCTTCGTTGGCTGCGTGCGGAATCGTAGCGCGTCATGGCGCGCTCGATCGCGTCGATCAGTTGTTCTGACGACGCCGGCTTGGTCAGGAAATCCTCGGCGCCCGCCTTGATGGCCCGCACGGTCGTAGGTGTGTCGGCATGTCCGGTGACGAAGACGATCGGTACGATTGAACCGAGCCCGATCAGGCGATTTTGCAGTTCGGGACCACTCAGCCCCGGTATCAGCACGTCAAGCAGAATGCATGCCGGCTTGTCACTTTCCGGCAGACGATCCAGCAGTTGCTGGGCCGACGAATAGGTTTCGACTTCATAGCCCGCAAGTTTGAGCCGACGCTCGATCGCCGTCCGAAACGAAGCATCGTCGTCTACCACGTGAACCAGGCCAGGCAATTTTTCCTCCTAGCCCTCAATCAAACCTGCTGAGATATCGCTCCTGGATCACATCTACCAATAGCGACCGACGTCCATCGCCCTCTATCCTGCAAGCTACTTCCTGGAGGCGACAGCCAACCCAACTATTTGAACAGCAGCTATTCGAAGAACTTTGCAAATCAGAGCAATAAGCCCGCGGGCCGATACGTCATCTACCCAGACATTATTTTGAATCCTGGAAACCGTATTGCAGACCTGTCCTTTGGTACAATGAACCTTCGGACAATGGTTAATAATACTTCCTTCGTCGAAGATCGACAACGGTGGGATTGGGAAAGCGGAGCGCATTCCTTGCGAGGTTTCCTGGAGGCTGACGGAAGATCTCAACGACCAGTTCAGGAGTTGATCCCATGTTTGTCCGCATCACGGCCGATCCGGCAGCCCGTCCCAACACTCTCGGCGCACTCGGCATGGAGAGTGATTCAGATCCAAAAGTCAGTTTAAACGAATTTACCTACAAAAAAAGAACTGAAATCTACGGCGAAAAGGAGCCCGCCGACTACGTCTACCAAGTCATGACCGGTGCTGTGCGGAGCTATAAGCTGCTTTCGGACGGTCGTCGCCAGATCGGAGCATTTCATCTGGTCGGCGATATCTTTGGGCTGGAAAATGGAAGTGAGCATCGATTCACGGCGGAAGCGATCGTCGACACCACGGTTCGCCTGATCAAGTGGCGCAGCCTCGAGCTGGTGGCCGAGAACGACGCCATGGTCGCCCGAAACCTGCTCAGCATGACCACGAACAACCTGCAGCACGCCGAAGATCACATGCTTCTGCTCGGGCGCAAGACCTCGCTGGAGCGGGTCGCGGCCTTCCTGACCGAGATGGACAGGCGGCTGACGGCAGCCGGCGTCTTGGCGCTGCCGATGTCGCGGCGCGATATTGCCGACTATCTCGGCTTGACATTGGAAACCGTTTCCCGGGCTCTATCGCGGCTGCATGAGCTCGGCATCCTCGGGTTCGTCGGCAAAAGCCAACGCCAGATCGTGCTCCTGGATCGGCAGCAGCTCGCTAGCCTGGATCTGCAGAACTGAACGGCGACCCGGACGCTCCGATCGAGCCGAGTTGCTCGAGCGCCTTGCGCAGCACCTCGAACAGGACAGCGGTCGACCAGCCGAACATGAGGATGCCGTTCATTGCGGTCATCGGGCCTTTCAGCCGCCACGCTTCCACAGGCGTGATATCGCCGTAGCCGAGTGTGGTGTAATTGACAAAGGCGAAATACAGCAAATCGCTTCCGGCAGGCGCCGCACCGACGATCGAATAGGCCAGCGCCCAGACAAAGACCTCCAGCGTGTGCGCTACCATCAAGACGGTGGCAGCCGCAACCATCACGGCCATCAGGTGCGATCTTGGCCGCGCCGAGTGCCGTAACCCGGCGATGCGGGCGATACCGACGATACCAACGGTAAACAGTGCGTGGATCATGATATTGACCCCGCTTACGATGGAACCGACCAGGAATTGAAGCGCCATCTCCCCCCTCTTGCTGGACAGAACCGGCAAAAGCGACATCGAACGCCCATCCCTGAAGAGTCTTGATGCAGATCAAGGGAGTTCGCTGGGTCGTCGCCAACATCTCGCTCACTGCCCCCTGCCCTTGATCGCTACTGACTGGAGTTCATCATGAGGGCCGTTTCTGTTGAAGAAGCCGTTGCGTTGATCCCGGCCGGGGGAAGCATCATGGTTGGCGGATTCATGGGTGTCGGAACACCGGAACGCCTGCTCGATGAAGTCGTAAGGCAGCAAAAGGCCGGTCTTTCGCTGATCAGCAACGACGCAGCGGTACCCGGGAAAGGCGTCGGCAAGCTCTTCGATGCGGCTCTCGTTTCGCGCCTCACTGCAAGCCATATCGGCCTCAATCCGAAGGCGCAGCAGCAGATGCTGACCAACCAGATCGCCGTTGATCTCATACCCCAGGGGACCCTGGTCGAGCGCATTCGCGCCGGTGGCTGTGGCTTGGGAGGCGTGCTCACGCCGACCGGCGTCGGCACCTCGGTGGCAGAAGGCAAGCGCCAGATTGAGGTAAACGGAACGACGTTTCTGCTCGAGACCGCGCTGCGGGCGCAGTTCGCCCTGGTTCACGCCTTTCTGGCAGATTACCTCGGCAACCTCTCCTACGCGCTGACCGCACGCAACTTCAATCCCATCATGGCGATGGCGGCCGACACCGTGATCGTGACGGCGGAACACATCGTTCCCGTCGGCGTCATCGGACCCGACCATGTCGTGACGCCGGCGCCGCTCGTCGACTACCTCATTACGAACGAGTGAACCATGGATGCACAGACGATCATCGCCCGGCGTGTCGCGCAGGAGCTCCATACCGGCAACCTCGTGAATTTGGGGATCGGCATTCCGACGCTGGTCGCCAACTACGTTCCCCCCGAAATCAAGGTGTTCTTTCAGTCCGAGAACGGATTGATCGGGACCGGACCGATACCGGAGCAAGGGATGGCTCATCCCTTACTGACGGATGCAGGCGGCCGCCCGATCAGTGCACTGCCAGGGGCCAGTACTTTCGATAGCGCGATGTCATTCGGACTGATCCGCGGTGGTCATGTAGATGTGACCGTCCTTGGCGGACTACAGGTCGACGCAAATGGGCATCTCGCAAACTGGATGATCCCCGCCAAGATGGTGCCGGGAATGGGTGGGGCGATGGACCTCGTCAGCGGCGCCAAGCGGGTCATCGTCGCGATGCAGCACGCCGCGAAGGGCAAATCAAAGATTGTCACCAAATGCACCCTGCCATTGACCTCGGCGCGGCCGGTGAATCTGGTCGTGACCGACATGGCGGTCATCGCCTTCCCCGATGGAAAGGCGACCCTGCTGGAGACCGCGCCCGGCGTCAGCATCGCCGAGGTCATGGCTGTCACGGAAGCCGAGCTTGTCATTCCCGACGCGGTTTCGGAAATGAAGATCTGACCGGGATGTGAAATGCGGATATTCAGCGACTTCAACGAGATCAAGTCCGCCGTCGGAACCGAGATCGGCGTCAGCGACTGGATCGAGGTCACGCAGGAGCGAATCAACCTCTTCGCGGAAGCGACCTGCGACGAGCAGTGGATCCATGTCGACCAGGAGCGTGCGAAAAAGGAGTTGCCCGGCGGCACCACCATCGCCCATGGGCTGTTGTCGCTCGCGCTCGCGCCGCTGTTTATCCGGTCCGTGATCGACTTAAAGGGCCTGCGCAATACCCTGAACTACGGTGCGGACAGGATACGGTACCTGGCGATGGTGCCGGCCGGTTCAAGCCTACGCGGCCGCATCACGATTGCCGAAGCCGAGGACGTGCCGCCCGATGGCTTGCGCGTGAACTATCATCTTGTGATCGAGATCGAAGGTGGCAAACGCCCTGCCTGCGTCGCCGAGTTGATCGCCCTGCACTATCGCTGAGCGGCTCGCCCAAGCGCGCCGATCACCGCTCAGTCGATGATGTGATAGCCGCCGTCGATATACATGACGTCGCCGGTGATGAGCTTCGCGCCGTCGAGTGCCAGAAATGCCGTTGCGTTTCCAACGTCCTCGATGCTGACGAGACTGCGCGCCGGCGCCTTCGATTGCGCCTTGTCCATCAGTTCGTCGAATTCGGGGATTCCCGACGCGGCACGCGTGGCGAGCGGCCCCGGCGAAATCGCGTGAACGCGGATTCCCTTCGGGCCCAGTTCTGCCGCGATATAGCGCACGGCGGCCTCAAGTGCTGCCTTCGCGACCCCCATTACGTTGTAGTTATCGACCACCATCTGGCTGCCGTAATAGGTCATCGTGAACAGCGTCCCGCCGTTCTTCATCAACGGCTCGGCCAGATGCGCCATGCGCATGAACGACCAGCACGAGACGTCCATCGTCTTCAGAAAGCCGTCCCGCCCGACGTCCACGACGCGCCCATGCAGCGCTTCCTTGGGTGAGAACGCGATCGAGTGCAGAACGAAGTCGAGACGCCCCCACTCCTTCTCGATGCGGTCGAACACCTGCTCCATCTGCCCTTCGACATTGACGTCGAGCGGCACGAAGATCGGCGCTTCGAGAGCCTGTGCAAGCGGCTCGACGTGCTTTTTCGCCCGATCGTTCAGGTAGGTGACTGCGAGATCAGCCCCGAGCGCGCGAAAGGCCCTGGCGCACCCCCAGGCGATCGATTGGTCGTTGGCGATGCCCACGATCAGACCTTTTCTTCCCTTCAAGGCAACCTTGGTCTCCGGGAACACGGGAATATTCATGACACGCTCTCACGTTTCGCATTGGGCGATGGCCTGTTCAACAGCAACGACAGTGTGTGCTGGGCGATCATCAGTTCCTCATCCGTCGGCACGACGTAGACCGGAACACGGCTGTCGGAACGCGATATCAACCGCGCGTGGCTGGAATTCGCGACGGGGTCGAGCACGACGCCGAGCCAGGCGAGCTGTTCGGCAATGCGCGCCCGGATTCCCGCCGAATTCTCGCCGATGCCAGCGGTGAAGACGAAAGCGTCGAGGCCCTGCAGCGCGGCCGCCAGCATGCCGGCGTTGAGGCCGATCCGATAGACGAAATACTGGATCGCCATGATCGCATGGGGATCCTCGCTCGCCTCGAGCTCGCGCATATCGTTGCTGACGCCGGAAAGCCCTTTCAATCCGCAGTCGCGATAGAGAAAATTCTGCACGTTTGACGCCGACATCGCCTTTTCGGAAATCAGATAGAGCACGACCCCGGGATCGAGCTGGCCGGGTCGCGTTCCCATCGGGAGCCCGTCGAGCGCGGTAAACCCCATTGTGCTCTCGGCGCTGCGTCCGCCCTTCAACGCGCACATCGAGGCACCGCTGCCGAGATGGGCGACGATCACCCGACCCTTTGCGACATCAGGTGCGATTTGCGCCAAGGCTTTCGCGATGTACTCATACGAGAGGCCGTGAAACCCGTAGCGTCGTACGCCCTCGGCGTGAAGCCGATGCGGGATCGCGTAGTGGTCGGCCACCGCACCATGCGTGCGGTGAAACGCGGTGTCGAAACAGGCCACTTGCGGAAGCGTCGGAAAATTGGTGAGAAGCGACCTGATCGGCGCCAGATTATGGGGCTGATGAAGCGGTGCCAGCGCGACATATCGCTCCAGGCGCGACACCACACCGTGGTCGATCAGCACCGGTCGATCATAATCTGGACCACCGTGGACGACGCGATGCCCGACCGCCATCGGGCTGATACGAAGCTCGTCGCGCAGCCACGCGCCCGCAATAGCCATTGCGGCAGGAACATTTGCGACGGTTTCAATCGGGTAGGCGCGGTCCGCCAGTGGATCGCCGGTCGCGCCGGTCGCACGCAGCCGCGGACGGCTGCCGATGCCATCCATCTGGCCCTTGATGTGCCGCCGCAGCTTTCCCTCTCCCTCGACCGCAAAGATCTGGAACTTGACGCTTGATGAGCCTGCATTGACGACAAGGATCGTATCCACGGCGATCACGCGGCAACTGTTGGAGCATGATGGCGCCTTGCATGTGCATAGAGCGCCGCCACCGCGCAGGAAGCCATCCGTGCGCGCGCGGAGTCCGCACGCGACGTCAGGACGACCGGCACCCGGGCCCCGAGCACTATGCCGGCACCATCTGCCTTGGCGAAGTAGGCGAGATTTTTTGCCAGCATATTGCCGGATTCGAGGTCGGGAACGACCAGGATCTGTGCCCGGCCGGCGACTTCAGACTTGATTCCCTTGATCCGTGCTGCTTCCACATCGATGGCATTGTCGAAGGCAAGCGGTCCGTCGAGCAGCCCGCCCGTGATCTGTCCTCGATCTGCCATCTTGCAGAGCGCCGCCGCCTCGATCGTGGATGGAATTTTGGAGGTGACGGTTTCGACCGCCGAGAGGATCGCCACTCGCGGCGAGGTGCCGAAGCCAGCCTGCGTATAGAGATCGATGGCGTTCTGGATGATGTCCCGCTTGCACTCGAGATCGGGGAAAATGTTGATTGCAGCGTCCGTCACAAACAGGGTGTCGGCATAGGCCGGAACGTCCATTATGAACACATGGCTGATGCGCCGATCGGTGCGCAGGCCGTTCACTTTCGCCGTGATGCTGCGCATCAGCTCGTCGGTGTGGAGGCTGCCCTTCATCAGCATTTCGCCCCTGGCAAGGTGAATCAGCTCGACGCCCTTGGCGGCAGCCGCCTCGCTATGCGGGGCATCGATGATCTCGAAACCGGAGATGTCGAGACCATGCTTGCTTGCCGTGTTCCTGATCTTCGCTTCGGGTCCGACCAGCACCGGATGGATTATGCTGGCTCCCGCACTGTCGACGACGCCCCGCAGCGAAGTTTCGTCGCAGGGATGCACGACAATGGTCGACACCGGCGGCACGGCTTTGGCGGCTGCGATCAGGCGGTCATACTTGCTATGGGATTGCGTTTCGCTTGAGCCTGCTGGCATGACATTCATGGTGTCACTCCGATCTCTTCCGACCCGCGTTACGACGCCCTCGCCTTGGAATCGAAAGGGGCAACGTTGGAAGTCCTCTCCGAAATTTCCTTTGCATCCACGCCGAACAGCTCGGCGACAAACTTAAGACGCTTAGCGACCTCGCCGGAAATTTCGGCGCTGGCAGATAGCACCTCGCGGATCGCGGCGAAGGCGGCGCGGCGATCGTTGGCATCGTCGGGCAGCAATTTCGGAATCGTGGCCAACGCCTTCTCCTGGTCCAGGATCAGCATGAAGAATTGCTCGCGCACCAGCAGCTTGAACTGGGCCAGCGTCAGTCGCGATCGACTGTCATTTCGGCGGACCCGGCGCAGCGCTTCAAGGCTGCGCTCGTCCACCGCGCCCCGCACCGACCCGACATAAAGCAGGCCGCGGATGGCCGCTTCCCGAAGGCCACCTTCGCCGATCCTGGATTTCAGCTCGGCGATCCGCGCCTGCAACATTTCGCGGTACTTGGCGAGCATCTCCTGCCGTCGCGACGGCTCCGATCGTGGATCGACCCCGACGGCCGCCTGAAGCGCCGGCGAACCGTAAACCGCAAGGAAGATCGCCTCACTGAGCGCTTCCTGCGAGTCGCGCCAACTGTCGAGCGCATGAACGATTTGCTTGGAGACCTGCTCCTGAAAGGCAAGGAAGGGATTGTTCGCTGCAACCGGCTTGCGCTGCTCGCTGACCTGTTCTGCCATCGCCTTCACGACGTCCATGAAGGGATTTTGGCTGCCGAAGGCCTCATACTGCATGCGCATCGGATGCAAATTGCGCATCCACTCCGCCATCTGCGGCGTTACAATGCCCTTGATCCAGGGCTGGACGAATTTTCGGTAGGCCGCGAGATTGATCTCCGACACACGCTTTGCGGCGGCGAAGCGCCGCTCATCCTCGGGCGAATTGCCGCCCATGGCACGAATGTCGTCAAGCGTCCGGGCCTCGCAACGCATCACCCACCGGCCGACGGCGAGATCGGCATTCGTGGTCTCGGCGTCCTTGGACTCGAAAGTTGCTTCATACAGACCGGGCGGCAGAATGTCGATCAGGTCGATGTTGCTGGAGAATTCCGCATGTTCCTTCTTGGCGACGCCGCCGGACACGAAAATGCCGAGATGGCCGACGCTTTCGTGAACCGTGTACACGATCGTCTGGCCGTAAGCCCTGATTTCATCGACGTCGGCGTAGAGATCGAGGATCCAGCCCAACGCCTGCTGCGGCGGGGTAATATTGTCACCTTTGGAGCAGAACACCACGATTGGTGATTTGATATTGCGAAGATCGACCGGCTGGCCGTCAGACATCTTGATCTGACCGGCGGCGAGATTGTTGCCGACGAAGAGTTCATCGACGATGAACTGGATTTCCTCGGCATTCAGATTGACGTGCCCGCCCCACCAGCGCTCGAATTCGAGGTATCGCTTGGCCTCGGTATCGACCTGTGAATAGACATTATATTGCTTGGTCCACAGCGTATTCGAAGGATTCTGGCTCTCGAAGTTTTGCACGAGCCAGGCGCCGTCGAACTTGCCGGCTCCAAGATCGCTTGTCATCGCGGTTAGCCAGCTTCCTCCAAGCAAGCCACCCGAATAGCGCATCGGATATTTGCCATGCACGCCCTCCCAATAGGCCAGCGGCGCGCCTGCGATGATGACGGGGCCGAACAGTTCCGGCCGAATGGACGCAAGGATCATGATCGCCCAGCCGGCCTGGCAGTTGCCGATCACGCAAGGCTTGCCATCGGCTTCCGGATGGCGGCTGATAACTTTCTCGATGAACAGGGCCTCGGCGCGAGCGATGCGCTCGATCGTTTGTCCAGGCATCGGCTCCGGCAGGAAGCCGATGAAATAGCAGGTATGACCCGCTTTCATCGCGACGCCGATTTCGCTGTCCGCCTTGAACCCGCCGATTCCCGGACCATGGCCGGCGCGCGGATCGACCACGATGAACGGCCGCCTGTTGAGATCAATTTCGACGTCCTTCGGCGGAATGATGCGAATGAGCGCATAATTTACCGGCTCATCGAGCTTGCGACCGTCGACGATCAGCTCGGCGGCATATGTCAGGACATGTGGCGCCGTTTGAGCGACGTGTTCCCGATACTGGTCGCCGCGTCGACGCAAGACGTCCAGAAAGAGGATGCTCCGCTGGCCCGCATCGGTCATGTACTCTACGGCCGAGGCGAGCAGCCCTGACAAGGGATCGCCTAGTTGCGTTGCTTTCTCCACCGACATGTTCCGACCTCCTGTAGCGCGACCTATTCAAGGAGGCTCGCGGCATGGAACGTTGATTTAGGTCAACGTTCTACGATCAGTCCGACAACGATGCTGGGCTGGCTCGATCGGTACGTATCCACGCCACTGTCAACTCCCAGGCCAGGGAGAGAATGATCGGTCCGATAAAGAGACCGATAATTCCGTGTGCGAGCGTTCCCCCGATCACCCCGACCAAGATGACGAGTGTCGGCGTTGACAGGCCGCGCCCCATCACAAGCGGTTTCAATACGTTGTCCAGCACACCGACGATGGCCAGGAACAGCGTCAGCAGGAGCGCCGTGGTGAAATCCTTGTCCAACCAGATCCAAATGATCACAGGAAGCAGGACGATTGCAGCGCCGATCTGCAGGATGGCCAGGAGCATAACCACGAAGGCCAAAAGGCCGGCGCCGGGAATGCCTGCCAGCTTGAAGCCGATACCAGCCAGCAAGGATTGGATGACCGCGACGCCGATAACGCCCTGGGATACCGCGCGTATTGTCGCACCCGCCAATTCCAGGAAATGTTCGCTCTGCTCGGGCACGATCCGGGACAGAAAATCCCGGCCTGTCGACACGAGCTGCGGCCCGTAGGGAAAGAGAAAACCAGCTACCGCCACAGAAAAAAGAAACTTGAGTGTTCCCAGACCGGCATCGCCCGCAAAGGCGAGCATGGTGCCCGCCAACGGCTTCAAATAGGGAACCACCTCGCGCAAGACCGCCCGAATGTTGCTGGACGCTTGATCCCAGAACTCGTAAAGCCGCGGACCGATAAGCGGCCAATCCTTGATTTTCTCGGGTGGTGAAGGAACCACCAGGTCGCCGGCATTCAGTTCTCCGGCGATTTCCCTCACCCCGTCCACCGCGCTCAACCCGAGCCAGGTCGCCGGTCCGATGACAATCCCGAGACTGATCATGGTGAGGATTGCCGCGGCCGTCCTTGGGCGACCGCCGAGAAATTTGGCCAGCCAGGTAAAGACTGGATACATCGCGACCGCAAGCACGGCGCTCCAGACCAGGATCGGCACAAAGGGGCGGATGAGCACAAATGTCCATATGACTAGCAAAGCAAGCAATCCGAGCCGGATCGCAAGCTGGATGACCTCCTCCCCGGACAGGAGCTGGCGAAGGGTTTTCAAGGACGCGCCTTCATCTGACAGCAGACATGCCAAGCTACCTGCCGCTCTGACGCTGTAGTCTTGATCCAGATCAAACGACCGCATGCCGGCCAGGGCTTCATCGGCCGACGCCTATCGAGACCGCTGCCTTGTTTGCCGGTACATGAACCCGAATGTCCAAGGTCACCAACTACACTGCGCGCGAGCTTCTCAGCGACGACAGCCAAATTGAAATCCGCGCACTTCGGCGGGAGGATGAGGCTGACATGCTCGCTGCGGTCGGAAAAACCAGCGCGCAATCGCTGCAGCGCCGCTTCTTCGCATCGAAGAGCCACTTCTCGGACAAGGAGCGCGCTTTTTTCATGAACATCGATTTCAACAATCATGTTGCGCTTGTCGCACTAGCCCGGGAAGAAGATCGGCCCGTGATCGTCGGAGGCGGCCGATATGTTGTCTTCGAGCCGGGGCGGGCCGAGATGGCATTCGTTGTCGTCGATGCCTGGCAGGGACGAGGGATCGGCTCGATCTTGATGCGCCATTTGGTCAAGATCGCGGGCGACGCCGGACTGCAGGAATTGACCGCGGAAGTTCTGCCTGAAAACGCTGCGATGCTGAAAGTGTTCGGCAAGTTCGGCTTCAGGCCCGGCCCGCGACGAGACCCGCAGACGGTCCACCTGGTGTTGAAGCTCGCTTAGAGACCGCTTCCAAGGAGGTATCGGTTCTATACTGAACTGCGCTGAAGCCGCGTCATGAGCCGCAGAAGTTCTTCAGCCAGGAAAGGCTTGATCAACACAGATACATCCCGTGAGGCGATCGCCTCGATCGTTTTCGACTGGATGTCGCCGGTCATCACTATCGCCGGAACATTCCAGGCAAGGGCTGAACGCAAGGCTTTGATGCTCTCAATTCCGTTCATTGAGCCGCGAAGATTGTAATCAGACAGCACGAAATCAGGACGGATACCTTCTGCAACCAGAGTAAGGGCATCATTTCCTGTCGCCACCACGAATGTGCCAACCCCTCTTTTTTTCAGCAGTCTGTTGAGCGCCGACCGCACTGACGCCTCGTCTTCGATGACAACGACAGTGCCAACGAAGGAAATGCTCTCGCTATCCTGATCCTGAGCTGTTTCACCATGGACGCGGCTTTGCCCGAGGGGAACCTCGATGGAGACACACGTACCCTTGCCCGGGGCAGACCGCACATCAATCCCGTGGTCCAATACCTCTCCCAGTCGCCTAACGATCGCCAGACCCAATCCAAAGCCGCCGCGCTGTGCGGCCTCGACGCCCTGATAATACTCATCGAATATATGAGGCAGCTGATCTCCTGCGATACCAATGCCGCTGTCCCGCATTTCGATACGGATCTTGTCGCCAGCGCGTCGGCAACCCAGCAAGAGTTTTCCATGATCGGTGTATCGCACCGAATTCGACAGCAGATTGCGGATCATCTCCTCGAGCATGCGCTTGTCGCTGTGAACCATGAGCCGACACCGTATGACACGCAATTTCAGGGTTTTTTCCTCGACTGACCGCCGAAAATCGTTTGCTACCGATTCGAATATTTCGTTGATCGCAAAATCGCTCTTGGTAGGACGCAGGTTTCCAGATTCGAGCCGATTGACATCGAGCAAGCTCGACAACATGCTTGACATCGTATCGAGCGAGCGCCCGATCGCTTCGAGGAGCTTGCGTCCTTCGCCATCCGCTTGGTGCGGCTCGAGTGCTTCTTGCAAGAATCTCAAGGTTTGTAGAGGTTGTCGCAGATCATGACTTGCAGCGGCCAGAAAGCTGGACTTGGCTTGATTGGCCAGTTCAGCCGATTTCCGGGCGCGCGAAATCTCCTGCTCGGAGCGCTTGCGCTCGGTAATGTCGGTCGTCAGACCCTCGACGCGTTTGACTTGCCCAGCGGAATCGAATTCAGCGATTGCGATCTGCTCGAGCCACACTTCCCGATCGCCATTTTGTAGTATGTAGCGAAACGTCGTGGAATATGTCGGATTGTCCGGACGAACACCGTGCAGGCAAGCCATCACGCTCGGCCGATCATCCGGATGAATTTGCTTTAGCCATTCGGCACTGGAGAGAACCTGTTTCGACCCAATGCCCAATGTTTGCGTCGCGTTCTGGCTGTGCCGAACTTCGTCGGAAAGCAGATCCCAATCGAATGCCAACACGCCGCCAGCCCTAAGCGCGTCTTGTAGCCGAGCCTCCCGTTCCAGAAGCGCAATCTCGTGAAGTCTTCGCTCGCTGAACAACGCCGCAAGAATCAGGGCGCCGAATGAAATCGCCAGAATGGTGGCTTGCGCGTACACGATGCGCTGGTCAATCGACATTCGTGGGTCGCCGAAGATCCCGGTCCCGAAGGTCGTCGTCCAGACAATCGTGATTGCGCAAAAGAAGGTTGCTGCCGCGGTAAAGAGTGGTCGGAGCCGGGCCGCGATCCAGACAATCAGCGGGCACAGAGCGGCTATGGCGAGCCCGAGAGCCCACATTTGATTCGGCATAAGGATCAGGAATGCACACAAAACGGTGACCACCGCGAGCGACAACATTCCTTCCGCGATTTCACGTCTTCGCGGAAACTCGCGCAAAAGTGACGCAGATCCGACTATGAGCGGCGCGATCGTTATGGTGCCGAGTGCGTCGGAGGCAAACCAGTGAAACCATATGGTCCAAACCGACGCGGTTGAACCATAGAAGAGCACGAAGCCGAGCGTACCTACGATCCCGGACGCAATGGTCGCTGCGATCGTGGCCGCGAATAGTCCGAGCACATGCCGCAACCCGTTAAGCTCGAATGGAGAGCGGTAGAATCGCTGGATCAAGCCGGCGACGACAGTGGCCTCACCTGCATTAGCGACGGCGAAAAAAATGGAGCTCCAGATGTTGCGGTCGCCTAGCAGATTGGCCGCGATGGTCGCAACCATCACGCCGGCAACAACCGGCCACCGCGCCGCAGTGCCAAACCCTATCAAGACACCGGAGGCAATACCCGCGGCCGGCCAGAACACGGCGACGCCGTCGGCCTCTTCCAGCAACGCCAGGCTTAGCTTCGCTGCGAGGAAATAGGCGACCGCCACCGCGACCGCGCCCGCAGTCGAAAAGACCCATGCGGCCGCCCCAGCCGGCTGCCGCACTGGCAAAATACTCGGTCCAGTGTCCGGGCGGAAGTTGATTTGCCCAGTCATTGCGAACCTGCCTCGCCCAAACCCAAACGCGGATGCGAGCCGGAAACCGATCTCAAATAGCTCCGCCTCTTCTTGTAGCCACAAGAGCCGGCCTTCACCTGACATATCATAGCTAACAATAGGCACACCACTGTGACCACCAAGACCTCAGAATGGGCCAGCATTTGCCCCAAAGGCGGCGGCCAGTGCCGCTTGCAGCGCCGCTTCCTTGGTGTGGTCGAGAGAGGTCTTTCAGAACTGTGCCACCCTCACCCTTGAGGCCCTCAAGTACTTTGTCTGTGGTGACCTTACGCACCAATACGAAGAGCGCTGCGTTCCCGGTTGAACGGCGGCAGCGGTCTCCTTCATCCATTCGTCGTGGATGCCGACATCAGTCAAATATCCGCCGAGCGTTCCGGACGCTGCGCCAAGAGCTGCACCAGCCAGCGGCATCAAAAAGATCAGGCCAATGAGGGTTCCCAAAACGTGCCCGAGACCGCACCGACAAAATAGTCCGATGGCCAGCATTGACCCGTGCAGTTTGTACCATCGGATGTCGTGGAAGAGGCAACGCCTCTGACCCATTGGTGCCCATTCGGACAATAGCGCGCGACGGAAGGTTTTGATCTCATGTCGGACACTGTGCAGGAGAGTCTCTCTGGGCACGACAGCGCGCCCTCGATGAGGTTAAAGCTCGGCTCTTCCGCCATACCCCAATGGCAAAGGCGTTTTTTTGGGGCCCCCTTCATTTAGAACAGCGAACACGGGTTACCATGGCTGAAACTACCAAGCTCTCCGTTGAGAAAGCGCTCGAAAAGCTGCGTGGCAGCGATCCGCCGAAGTCGAAGATCGCGCGGCTCGATGAGAAGATTGACGCCCTTGGTGAAGAGATAAAGCGCATGAGAGCGCAGAGAATGCGCCTCAAGCAGCAGCAACGAACCAAGCGTGATTAAGGTGAGGATCGCAAGTTTGGGCGCCAACTAAGCGCTGATATTCAGACCGCGGGCACATCAGTTTGTTGCCTCAAATATCGGCCGGGCGCCCCTTCGATTGCCGGCGGAGTTATTGCCGGTTGGCTGTTGCGGCTGATCGGGTTCGTTTTCATTGGCGGGCATCCTTGCGGCAATCACCAACTCAGTCATCGCCGCCGTATGCGCCGATATTTTCAATCGGGCGATCGGGTGCTATTTTCCCCAAGCTTCGTTCGGTTGCGTCACCATGAAGGGGTCTACTATCGGGCTGGCGATTGCGTTGGGCGCGTTGTGGGCGTCCCCCTGCTGCGCGGGAGCCGACCCGCGGCCGCGCTCGATCCTGGTGCTCGATCAGTCGGAGTTGCGTGGGCCGTTCCATTATGAGTTGTTTTCCGGGCTTCGTGAGGTGGTGACCAGGGAAAGCAGGTCGCATACCACGCTCTATGCCGAAAGCCTCGATCTCAGCCGCTTCAACGGTGCCGCATACGAGCAGAGCCTGCAGCGCTATCTCCAGGAGAAATACCGCGGCAGGCCCATCGGGGTGGTGGTGGCAATCGGTGCCGCGACCCTCGAGCTGACGCTACGCTGGCGCGGAGAATTGTGGCCGGAAATGCCCGTCGTATTCGCCATGGTCAACGAGACGGACCTGGCGCGGTTGAAGCCACCGCCGGACGTGACGGGGACAATTTCCAAATCAGCTCTTTCGGATTCAATCGCGGTGGCGCGCTCGGTGGTACCCGGGCTCAAGACCGTCGCCCTGGTCGGCGATCAATGGGACCACCAGGTCGTTTTTCAGAACTGGAAGGACGAACTTCCGTCCGCGGCCGCCGGCCTGAACGTGGTCGAAATCGTCGGCCAAACGATGCGGGAGATTCGAATCCGCGTCGCCGAATTGCCCGAGGACAGTGTCATTATCTACTCGGCGGTTTATTCGGACGGCGAAGGCATGTTCTACCCGCCGGCAACTGCACTGGGACTCATCTCCGAGAAGGCAAATCGGCCGATTGTTGTCGCCGCCGAAACATTTCTATCGCCCGGCGGCATCGGTGGCTACGTCCTGGTGCCCAGTCTGATTGGCGCTGATGCTGCGAGGCAGGCGCTGCGGATACTCGATGGTGAGCAGGCGTCGAGCATGCCGGCTGCGGCGTCGAGCGCCGAAAGGCCTATTTTCAATTGGAGGCAGATGCAACGATGGAAGGTCAGTCAATCTGATCTACCGGCGGGCAGCGAGATCCGGTTCCGCGAGCCGACGTTCTGGGAGCGATACCGCTGGCTGAGTATCGCGATTGGAACCGTAATTTTAGCCCAAACCGTCCTTATTGCCTTGTTGCTGCATGAGCGGAGAAGGCGCCATAGGGCCGAAGTTGAATCGCGGCATCTGATGTCGGAGCTCGCGCATGTGAACCGGCAGGCAACGGCCGGAGAACTGTCGTCAACGATTGCGCATGAGCTCAGCCAGCCGCTGGGATCAATTCTCACCAACGCCGAGACAGCCGAGTTGGTCCTGAAATCGCCGTCGCCGGATTTCGCCGAGCTCAAGGAAATCCTCAAAGATATCCGTCGTGACGATTTGCGTGCCAACGAAGTGATCCGCCGGATGCGCAGCTTGCTGAAACAAACACCGTTTGAGACGAAGGAAGTAGATCTGAACGATCTTGTACGTGAGGCGTTCCAGTTTCTTTCGATTCAGGCGTCGGCGCGCAAGGTCGCGCTGCATCTTAGAGAGTCGCCGGACAGGTTGCCCGTAAGGGGAGATCCGATTCAGTTGCAGCAGGTCATCATCAATCTGGTCGTGAACAGCATAGATGCGATCGCCAATATTCCTTTCGGCCGGACGGTGATTGGACGCACTGAAAAGAAAGGCGGAGCATCGGCGGAAGTCTCGATCTCGGATTCGGGTCCGGGGATCCCTCAGGAGAAGCTCAATCACATTTTCGACCCCTTCTTCACGACCAAGGAGCAGGGCATGGGAATGGGTCTTTCCATCGCGCGCACAATCATACACGCCCATCAGGGTCGGATCTGGGCTGAGAACCAGGCCGAGGGAGGTGCGGTATTCCGTCTCTCGCTGCCACTCGCCATACCTTAGGAGGGAGGAACAAGCTATGATAGGTACCGTGCATTTGGCCGCCGTCCGCCCCATTGAGCCAGATCAACACTAGCCCGCCCCCATCCCCGACCTTTCCGCCATCGCATCCGCCAAGGAGGGGGCACCATGCAATCTCTGCTCAAGGAAATCCGGCACAATCCGTTGCTCTGGTTGCTCGTCGTCGTGCCGATTGTGCTGGTGCCGAAAAGGCGGCGCCGAAGGCGCATACGATTCTATTCGTGCTCGCGGTCCTTGCCATCGTGCCGCTGGCTGCACTTCTCAGCCACGCGACCGAGGCCGTCGCCGCCAAGACGGGCGATGCGGTCGGCGGCCTGCTGAACGCGACGCTCGGCAACCTCACCGAGCTCATCATCGCCGTGACCGCGCTTCATGCGGGCCAGTACATGCTGGTGAAGGCGTCGATCGCGGGAGCAATCGTCACCAACGCACTGTTCATGCTGGGCGTCTCCTTCCTACTCGGCGGCCTGCGCTATCATGTCCAGGAATATAATCGCGCCGGCGGCCGGCTCTATTCGGCGCTGCTCCTGATGGCGACCGTCGCACTCCTCGCCCCCTCCGCGGTTGCCGACCTTGATCTCGCCCGTGGCGAGGTCCTCACGCAAAAACTCAGCAATGGCCTCGCCGTGCTGCTCATCATTGCCTATGGCCTCGGCCTCGTGTTCTCGCTCCACACCCACAAGGAATTTTTTGCGAGCGAGGAGCGTGGCGAGGCGGAGGCGCACTGGCCGATCGGCGTTGCGGTCGGCACGCTCCTCGTCGTCACTGTGCTGGTCGCGCTTGTGAGCGAGGTCTTTGTGGAATCCGTCCAGAAGGCGGCGGAAACATTCGGGATGAGCCCGGCCTTCGTCGGCTTCATCATCGTCTCGATCGTCGGCGCCGCGGCCGAGATGGCCGTGGCCTTCTCCGCCGCCCGCAAGAACCGCCTCGACCTGAGCATTTCGATTGCGCTCGGCAGCGCCTCGCAGATCGCACTGTTCGTCGCGCCGGCGCTGGTGCTGCTCAGTTATGTCGTGGGACCGGCGCCGATGAACCTGCAGTTCTGGCCCGGTGCTGTGACCATGGTGATGATCTCGGCCGTCATGGCCACCTTCATCACCAACAGCGGACGCTCGGCATGGTTCATCGGCGTCCTGCTCATCTTCGTCTACGCTATTTTCGCCATGACGCTCTACGTCGTGCCGCCGGCGGCGCAAGGACCGGGATGAATCGCGTAAGACGGGTTACTGCCTCGGCCTTTGACCAGGCATCGATTCCAGCCCCACCGCCCGCACCAAAATGGCTTGCCCGAACCATGTCGGAATCGGACGGCATCAAAAGATGCCATCGCGCCCGCAAAGAGACGGGCGCGCGAATTTTTGCGACCACTGCCTGTTGCTTGCTCTCGCTCACGCCGCTTTCGCCAGCTCCGACACCCGCTCCCAGGTGGTGGCTTTCATGCTGGGTCGCGCCTCCATTCGCGCCAGCCATGCCACCAGATTTGCATGCGGCGCACCTAGTTCGGCCCATTCGGGCGTTGCAGTGAAGAAGGTTATGCCCGGTGCGACCAGGAGGTCCGCCAGCGATAGAGCGTCGCCAGCCAGGAAAGGCTGCCCTCCCAGCAGCCGCGCCAGTTCGGAGAACACGGTGCGCGCCTTGGGCATTGCGGCTTCGATCGCCGCCTCATCGGGTATGATCCCCATCAGGCGCGGCCCCACCACGCGTTGAAAGACGATGACATTGGCGACGCCATGGAAGAGGTACCAGTCGTTGATATTCATCACCTGGTCCATTCGCGCCAACCGCTTTGCATCCGTGGGCGTCAGCGCGGGCGTCGGCAGGGTGCGGTCGAGATAGCGCAAGATGGCCTGGGTCTCGTAGAGGATAAAACCATCATGCTCCAGCACCGGCACCCGGCCAAAGGGATGACGGGCAAGATGTTCCGGCGAGCGCATGGTGCCAGGTGCCACCGGCGAAAGCCGCCAGTTTGCGCCTTTCTCTTCCAAAGCGGCCATTACCGAGCGAGAGAACGGACTGCCGGGAATGGCATGCACGATAAATTCGGACATGATGGTCTCCTTACTCACGGTTGCTGTTCTATCCGGTCTTAATTCCTGCTGCGCTCGGCTTCCTGCGCGAAACGTTTGATCAAGCCCGGCCAGCCGCCGTCGACATCCCTGCGCATCGAAGCGCCCGCCTCCGCGCCCATGGTCTCGAACTTGTGGTGCACGAGTTCGACGCGCGTCGCATCCGGTCCTTCCGCGGTAAAGCGCACATCGACCTCCGATTTCATCGAGATGTCCGGTTTCCACTGCGCGTTGATCTGCCAGAGCATCGCCAAACGATGCGGTGGTTCCCAAACCGTAATAGTAGCGACGCTGGTTTCGGTGCCGTCTTCCGAAATCTCGAGCCAGCGTCCACCGAGCCGCGGCTCCATCAAGACTTTCTGAATGGGTTTCTTGCCGACGCCGTGATCGAGGGGCCACCAGCGCGTCAGCCCGCTGGTGAAAACCTCGAAGGCGTGCGCGATCGGCGCCTTCACGTGAACGGTTTTGCGCACAGGCGCGATGACGGCCAACTCATTCATTCACTTGCTTCCTTTCGCCTTGTGGGATCGTTCGGCTTCGAGCTTGAAAGCTTCGAGCGCATCGCCCCAGAAACTATCCAGCCACTCGCGCAATTCCATCAGGCCCTCGCGTCGCAGCGAATAGATCCGGCGTACACCTTCGCTGCGTTCCTCGACAAGTCCGGCGTCCTTCAATGCTTTCAGGTGCTGCGACACTGCAGGGCGCGAAACCGGCAACCCCGCAGCAATGAGATTCACGGCGCGCGGCCCGGCGCGCAGGCGCTCGAACACCTTCCGCCGCGTGGGATCTGCAAGCACCGCAAGGGCAGTTCCGTAAGCCATGCCTAACGGTAAGCGATAGCTTACTTCTTTGTCAAGGGGCCTGGTCCGACATGATGTGACCGGCGAAGCCTGCCGTGAATCAGGGCGCAGATCCCGGCACTTCCGGCAATGCATCGAGATGACACGCCGCCAACTGTCCCTCGCCCCTCGGTCGAAGCTCCGGCTCCTCCGTTCGGCAACGATCGAACACGAATGGACAGCGGGTATGGAAACGGCAGCCGCTGGGCGGATTGATCGGGCTCGGCACGTCGCCTTTCAGGATCATCGGGTGGCGGGCAACCCCCGGCTCCGGCACCGGCACCGCCGAAAGCAGCGCCTTGGTGTAGGGATGCCTGGGCGCGGTGAAGATTTGCTGCCTGGACGCCATCTCGACGATCTTGCCGAGATACATGACGGCGACACGGTGGGTCATATGCTCGACGATCGCCAGATCGTGGCTGATGAACAACAGCGCGAGGCCGAACTGCTGCTGCAGATCCTGCAGCAGGTTGACGATCTGCGCCTTGACCGAGACGTCGAGCGCCGAGACCGCCTCATCGCAGACGATCAGCTCGGGTTCCGCCGCAAGTGCCCTTGCGATGCAGATGCGCTGGCGCTGACCGCCGGAGAATTCGTGAGGCCGGCGGTTCAGTGCGTCACGTGACAGCCGCACGGTATCCATCAACGCCGCAACCTTCGCCTCGAGTTCGGCGGCAGACCTGGCGAGGCCGAAATTGCGGATTGGCTCGGCCAGGATATCGCGCACGCGCATCCGAGGATTGAGGCTGGAGAACGGGTCCTGGAACACCACCTGCACGCGCCGGCGCATGCTGCGCAGCCTGTCGGGTGAAAGATCGTCGATACGCTGGCCGTCCAGCACCACCTGGCCGGCGGTGATGTCGAACAGGCGCAGGATGGCGCGGCCGACCGTCGACTTGCCGCAACCGGACTCGCCGACGAGCGACAGCGTCTCGCCGCGCGCGACCTCAAAGGACACGCCGTCGACGGCACGCACCCAGTTGGACTTTCGATTGAACAGGCCGGCGCGGACCGGAAAATGCTTCTTGAGGTCGTTGACCTGGAGCAGCGGGACACTCATGCCGCGGCCGCCGCTTTGGGCGCGTAATGGCACGCGGCGAGGTGGCGCGGACCTTTCTCCTCCAGCCCTGGCGCGACCTCGCGACAGAGATCGGTCGCGAGCGAACAGCGCCCGGCAAAGGCGCAGCCCTCGATGCGCTGCTTGAGGCTCGGCACTTGCCCGGGGATCTCGGCGAGGCGCCTCGCGGCGCCGGTGAGGGACGAGCCGAGCTTGGGCACCGCGCCGAGCAGGCCCTGGGTATAGGGATGACGCGGAGAGCGGAAAAGCTCGGCCACCGGCGCCTCCTCGACCTTGCGGCCGGCATACATGACCATGACGCGCTCGGCGACCTCGGCGACCACGCCGAGATCATGGGTGATCAGAATGACCGCCGCCCCGACGCGGCGCTTGAGGTCCAGCATCAACTGCAGGATCTGCGCCTGGATCGTGACGTCCAGCGCCGTGGTCGGCTCGTCGGCGATCAGGAGTTTGGGGTTGCAGGCGAGCGAAATCGCGATCATCACGCGCTGGCGCATGCCGCCCGAGAGCTGATGCGGATATTCACGCATCCGCCGCACCGGCTCAGGGATACCGACCAATGTCAGCATCTCGAGGGCGCGTGCCTCTGCGGCCGGCTTGTCGAATCCCTGATGCATCCGCAACGTCTCGCCGATCTGGCGGCCGACGGTCAGCACTGGATTGAGGCTCGTCATCGGCTCCTGGAAGATCATCGAAATGTCATTGCCACGGATGGCGCGCATCTCGCGCTCGGAGAGTTGCAGCAGTTCCTTGCCCTGGAAGCGGACCGAGCCCGCGATCTTGCCGGGAGGCTCGGGGATGAGCCGCAGGAGCGACATCGCGGTGACCGACTTGCCGCAGCCGGATTCACCGACGATGGCCAGCGTTTCGCCTTCCACGACATGGAAGGAAACGCCGTCGACCGCGCGGTTGATACCCTCGGGGGTACGGAAATGGGTCTGCAAATTCTCGACTTCGAGCAACGCCATCTCTATAGGCTCTTGGCCATGCGGGGATCGAACGCATCACGCAGGCCATCGCCGACCAGATTGACGGCGAGCACGGTGACAGAGAGGAACGCGGCTGGAAAGAACACGATGTAGGGCTTGATCTGCCAGAGCGCCCTGCCCTCGGCCATGATGTTGCCCCAGGACGGAATGGTGGGGGGCGTGCCGGCGCCGATGAAAGAGAGAATGGACTCCACGATCATGGCGCTGGCGCAGACATAGGTTGCCTGGACCAGCATCGGCGCCAGCGTGTTGGGCAGGATGTGGCGCAGGATGATCATCGGCGTTCGCGTGCCGGAGGCGATGGCGGCGTCCACATAGGGCTGTTCGCGCAACGACAGCACGACGCCGCGCACCAGACGCGTAACGCGCGGGATTTCGGCGATCGTGATGGCCATGATGACATTGCCGACGCTGCCGCGCGTCAACGCCATCAGCGCGACGGCGAGCAGGATCGGCGGTATCGACATCAGCCCGTCCATGAAGCGCATGACGATGCTGTCGGCCAATCGCACGAAACCCGAGATGAGGCCGATGGCAAGACCGGCGAGCGAAGCGAGTAGCGCCACCGAAAGACCTACCGTGAGCGAGACCCGTGCCCCGTAGAGCACGCGTGAGTAGATGTCGCGGCCCAAGAGATCGGTGCCGAACCAAAAGTCCGCCGACGGCGCGCGCGTACGCTTGGCGGGCGCCAGCGCGGTCGGGTCAACGGTCCCCAGATATGGCGCGAAGATCCCGACCAACACCAGGCAGATCAGCAATGCGCCGCCGAGCGCAACCGTCGGATTGTTGCGCAGGAAGCCAAGCACACCGTGCCGGACTTTCGCGGGCCGCAGCAGATCCGGCAGTTGCGGCGCGACGACCAGGCCGGGTGGCACCGGCATGGAGCTGGCGGTCGACCGGGTCAATAGCGGATCCTCGGGTCGACCAGGGTGTAGGTGACGTCAACCATCAGATTGACCAGTGTGTAGAGGAAGCTGAACATCAGGACGATGCCCTGGATGACGGGGTAGTCGCGGCGCAGGATCGCATCGACCGTCAAGCGGCCAAGGCCCGGAATGGCGAACACGCTTTCGGTCACCACCGCACCGCCGATCAGCAAGGCAACGCCGATACCGATTACCGTTACGATCGGGACGGCCGCGTTTTTCAGGGCATGAACGAAAAGGATGCTGCGCTGTTCCAGGCCTTTGGCGTGGGCGGTGCGGATATAGTCCTGCTGCAGCACCTCGAGCATGGAGGCTCGGGTGATGCGCGCGATCAGCGCGATGTAGACGCCGCCGAGCGCGACGGCAGGCAGGATCAGGTTCTGCAGCCACGGCCAGAAGCCTTCGGCAAACGGCGTGTAGCCCTGCACGGGCAACCATTCGAGCTCCAGCGCGAACACGTAGGCGAGGAGGTATCCGATGACAAAGACGGGAAGCGAGAAAGCCAAAACGGCGAATGCCATGATGGCGCGGTCCACAAAGCTTCCTGCCTTCCAAGCCGCCACCACGCCGAGCGGCACTGCGACCAGAATGGTAAGGACGAGAGTAAGCGCCATCAGCGAAAGCGTCGGCTCGATCCGCTGCGCGATCAGCGAGGCGACTGGCAGGTTGGTAAAAATCGAAGTGCCGAGATCGCCGTGCAGGATGTTCCAGAGCCAGGCCCCGAACTGGACCAGAAACGGCCGGTCGAGGCCGAGGCTCTGGCGGATCCGCTCGACGTCGGCAGGGCTCGCCTGGTCGCCCGCGATCACCGCCGCCGGATCGCCCGGCGCGATATAAAGCAGACTGAAGACCAACAGCGCGACGATGGCCATCACGGGGATGGTCGCCAGGACGCGCCGGAGAATATACGAGACCATGTGGGTTCACCGCACCGTCATGCGGTCTTCGACACGCCCCAGAAGAACGGCAGCGGCCCCTTCGCGATACCGGAGACGTTCTTGCGCCACGCGGTATAACTCAGGAAGAAGCCGGTCGGCGCAAAAATGACATCCTCGAGCGCCGCTTTGTTGAGGCGCCTGACTGCGGCTTTCTCCTCATCGAGGTTCTTGGCTTCGAACCATGCCGTGACTTCCTTTTCCACGGCGGGGCTCGTGGGCCAGCCAAACCACGCCCTGTCGCCATTGGCGCGAATGGCGATATAGACGGCGGGATTGATGCAGTCCGCGCCGGCGTGCCAGGTGTGAAACATCTCCCAGCCTCCCTGGCCGGCAGGCGACTTCTGGGCGCGGCGAGAACCGACCGTGCCCCAATCGGTGGCGACGAAGTCGACATTCATGCCCATGCGCTTCAACAAGTCCGCAGTGACATCGCCCTGCGCCTTGGTGATCGGTTGATCCTGAGCCACGATGCACGAGACCGGCTGGTTCGTATAACCGCTCTCGGCCAGGAGCTTCTTGGCGGCCGCGAAATCGCGCTTGCCCTTCAGGATCTCGCCGCCCTCTTCGGTGTAAAGCGGCGTATTCGGCGTAAAGAAACCCGGCAGCGGTTTCCAGAGCGAGGTATCGTCCCCGACCAATGCGCGCATGTAGTCTTCCTGGCTCAGCGCCGTGAGCACGGCGCGGCGCGCCCTCACATCGTTGAAAGGCGGGTGCAGGTGGTTCATCCGGAACGAACCGACGTTGCCGAGCGGGTCGGCGATGTCGACGCTGATGTTGCGGTTCTTCCTGAGCACCGGCACCAGATCGGGGAGCGGATTCTCCCACCAATCGATCTCACCGTTCTGCAGTGCGCCTGCCGCGGTGGCGGGATCCGGGATCACCACCCATTCCACGCGGTCGACCAGCATCTGCTTGCCGCCGGCGAGCCATGACGCCTTCTCCTGCCGCGGCACGTAATCGGTGAATTTTTCAAACACCGACCTGGCGCCGGGCACCCACTCGCTCCTGGCGAACTTCATTGGGCCCGAGCCCACATATTCGTTGATCTGCTTGAATGGATCGGTCTGGGCGATGCGCTCCGGCATGATGAAGGCGCAGGGCGTACTGTTCTTGCCCAGCGCCAAAAGCATCTTCGGATAGGGCTGCTTCAGCACCCATTTGAAGGTCCTGTCGTCGACGGCGGTAAGCTCGTTCTGGATCGCCTTGAGCATCAGCCCCATGGCATCGCGAGCCGACCAACGCGTCAGGCTCGCCACCACATCCTTGCTCCGCACCGGCTCGCCGTCGTGGAACTTCAGCCCCGGTCTGAGGCGAAAGGTCCAGGTCAGCCCGTCAGCGGACACCTCCTCAGCCTCGACCATCTGGCGCTGCGGCTGCAGCGTGGCGTCGAAGCCGTAGAGGGTGTCCCACACCATCGCGGCGGCGTTGCGCACCACATACTGGGTCCCCCAGATGGGATCGAAATTCGCCAGGTCGGCCTGCGGCACGAAGCGCAAGGTGCGCGCCGCGGCGCCTTGGGAAAGGGCCGGCATCGAAAGGCCGCCGCTAGCCGCCAGGCTGCCCGCCCCGGCCAATCCCTTCAACAGAGTCCTGCGATCCATAGAGCTCTCCCGGTCTCGAGTTGTTATAGCGATTGCGTCCATTTCACGCGGCCCGAGGGATCGGCGCCAACGAGGTGAAACGAACCAGTCAGACCATGATGGCCATCGGTCCCTTTTGCTTGCAAATGGTATGCCAGCGCCGCCCGCCCGCGCCACCGCCAAGATCCGGCCGGAGAAGCATTTTCGATGCCCCCACCTTCGAACGGATCAGATCAATTTACAACCCGGCCTGGCCCGCGAGCTGTTTGAATTTCGCCGATTGTTTCGGGTGCCACCAGCGACCGCCAATCACGACGCCTTCGGAGACGATCTTGCGGTCGCCGGTCAGGTGCTCGCCGACGACGTCGACGTAGTCGAACCGGCCTTCCCTGACCGAAATGAGGGTGGCGTCGCCGACGCTCCCCGGCTTGAGGCTGCCAAGTTCGGGACGCCGCAGCGCCATCGCCGCATTGACCGTCGAAGCCTTGACCACGTCAGGCAGCGGCATGCCCATGCACAGGAACTTGGACATGGTCGTCACCTGATCGAAGGCCGGGCCGTTGATACACAGGATATGGACATCCGAGGAGATGGTGTCCGGATAAAAGCCGTTGGCGAGCATCGCGCGTGCGGTCTTGAAGGCGAATGAGCCTTTGCCGTGACCGATGTCGAACAACACGCCGCGTTCGCGCGCCTCCAGCACGACCTTTTTCACGGTGCCCTGCGCGGTGGCCGGCGAATTGGGAAACGGCCGGAATGCGTGGGTGAGCACGTCACCCGGACGCAGGCGCGCCACCACCTCCTCGTAACTCGGCGGCGGATGATCGATGTGCGCCATCAACGGCATGCCGACCTCCTCGGCGACCTCAAGCGCGATTTCGAGCGGCACGATTCCCGAGGTGCCTGAGGAGTTGCGCCCTACCCTCACCTTGATGCCAACGATGAGATCGCGGTTCTGATCTGCAACCTGGACGGCGTCGATCGGATTCATCAGCCGGATCTCTTCGCTCTCGCCGACCATGACGCGATGCGAATAGCCATAGATGCCGGCATGCGAGACATGCAGATAGGCCAGAATGCGGACCTGGCTCGGCTCGATCACGTGCTTGCGAAAGCCCGCGAAATTTCCCGGACCGGCGCTGCCGGTGTCGACCGCCGTGGTGACGCCGGAGGTGCGGCAGAACTCCTCGGCGTCGATGCCGATCGAGGTGCCACCCCAATAGACGTGGGTGTGCAGATCGATCAGGCCCGGGGTGACGATAGTGCCCGAGACGTCGCGCACGTCGGTTTGCGGATCCACCTTGAGCGCGTTTCCAACCGCGGCCACCTTGCCGGCGGCGAAGGCGACATCCGTGACGGCGTCGAGTTTCTGGGAGGGGTCAATCACGCGACCGCCGCGCAGGACCAAATCGAAAGGCATTCTTATCTCCGGATGCGAGAGTGAAGGAAGTGGCGGGAGCCCAATCAGTAGCGCATGAATGATTTTGTAAATACTTGCATCTCTGTCATTCTGACGTCAAAGTGATTTTGTCTCTTCTTTTCCATCGGCTGGAGAACTCGACATGCAGCCGAACACCCTCTCCTTCGAAACGGCCCTCGAAGCCCGCGTCGAAGAGATGCTTGACGCCTGCACGCGGTGCGGCAGGTGCGTCGAGGCCTGTCCGAGCGTAAAGCCTGCGGGCATCGCGGATGCGACGCCGGAAGACATCATCACCGGCATCATCGATATCGTGCGCAACGGGGATGGCCCCGACGCCTCGCGCAAATGGGCGCAGTCCTGCATGCTCAGCGGCGAGTGCATCAGGGCGTGCGACGAGGGTGTCAATCCGCGCTTCCTGCTGGCGATGGCGCGCGTCGCCATGACCAAGGCCGAGCACAATTTGCCGGAGCGACGGCGCCAGGGCGTGGAAAAATACCGCGATCTCGGCCGGGACGTGGCCATGCTCTCGCGCCTGCAACTCAATGGCGAGGTGCTGGAGCGGCTCGGCCAGAAATCGGCGTCGGTGACCACGCCGGCCGAGGCGCCCGACTTCGTGCTCTACACCGGCTGCAACGTGCTGAAGACGCCGCATATCGCGCTTCTGGCGCTTGATATCATGGATGCGCTCGGCATCTCCTATCAGGTGATGGGCGGACCGAGCCATTGCTGCGGCATCATGCATCTGCGGCCTGGCGACGTCGAGATGTCCGGCCGCATGGGCGCGAGTACGGCGGAAAAGCTGTCGCACGCGAAGTCCGGTCAGGTGATCTCGTGGTGCCCGAGCTGCTATGTCCAGTTCACGGAAACGACGCTGCCGACGATCGAGCGCCAGCGCGGCGCACGGCCGTTCGAGATGGTGCCGTTCTTGCGCTTCCTTGATGGCCGGCTCGATCAATTGACCCCGCATTTGCGACGCCACATCGAAATACGGGTCGCGCTGCATCGCCATCCCGGCGTCGCCGGCGTCATGGAGGCCGCGGCCACTATCCTGCAGGCCATCCCGGGGATCACGCTCGTCGACTTGAAGCAGCCGGCCGTGGGCTTGCAAAGCGTCAGCGTCGGCGTGCTGCCCGCATTCAAGCGCGAGCTACAGCTCAACGAACTTCGTGCCGGCCGCGATGCGGGCATCGACGCGCTGGTGACGGTCTATCATTCCGAACATCGCGAATTGTGCGCGCACGAACGCGACTGGCCGTTCCGTATCGTCAATCTCCTCGAACTCGTCGGCGCCAGCATGGGGCTGCAACGCCGGGATCGCTACAAAGAGCTCAAGATCATGCAGGATGCCGACCAGATCATCTCTGAATGCGGCGACCTGATCGCGCAACACGCGCTCGACCCTGCGAAAGCGCGCGACGTCGTCGTCAGGTCGATGCTCGGCGACCAGCCGCTGCCGCTTGGAGCATGATCCGGAAGAAGCCGGTTTTCCCTCGCGACAAACGCCAACTCGTTTTGCGCGCGGATCATGCTCAAGAGATGAGATCACGATCCGCGGCCGGGGGACTCTCGTTACCCTCGGGCGCCCGTTCTATTTGCGCCGCGAAAACTCATTCGCCGGTGTTTTCCAGATGCTGCGCAATTTCCCAGCTGACGGGCAGTTCAACGTCGCCGTTGATGCGCACGTTGACGATCACCGGGCCGTTTTCAACTGCGAGGGCCTTGTCGATCTCGCCGAAATCGTCAGGCCTATTTACTCTGAAACCCTTGGCGCCGAAGCCAACCGCCAATTTGTCGAAATCCGGTTGAGCGACTTCCGCATATTTCGTCGGGAAGCCCTTGTGGACCAGGTCGTGCCGCTCCTGCCCAACCGCATTGTCGTTGAACACGATCACCGTGAGCGGCAGGTTGTGACTGACCGCCGTGTGGAAATCGGCGACGTTCATCATGAACGAGGCATCCGCTGTG
>Ga0210405_10001121_pt1 | contig 32197 bp, 26 predicted proteins | sample IncBWH11MmetaG_FD_155492 | JGI IMG/M metagenome (GOLD analysis project Ga0210405, IMG submission 155492) | Forest soil microbial communities from Barre Woods Harvard Forest LTER site, Petersham, Massachusetts, United States - Inc-BW-H-11-M | ecosystem: Environmental > Terrestrial > Soil >...
CCGCGAATTTGCCATCACGTTGTAACCACGTTTCAAGAACGCTTCCACGAGGCCGGCGCCGATTCCCTGCGAGGCGCCGGTGACGATTGCTGTTTTTTGTGTATTTGCCATGGCTAACTTCCTTCCCTTAACCGTGGTATTGGATGCGCGAGAATCAATTAGGATTCTTCTCTCACTGCCCGCTATTTTCAGAACCCTAAATCGCTGGGGAGGGCGTGCTCATGACGCAAAAGCCAACGCTTGCGTTCGATGCCACCGCCATAGCCGGTGAGTGAACCATCGGAGCCAATCACGCGGTGACAGGGCACGACGATTCCAACCGGATTTGAGCCATTGGCCAGGCCGACTGCCCTGACGGCATTTGGCCGGCCGATTCGCCGGGCGAGCGTGGCGTAAGAAATTGCCGTGCCGCAGGGAATTTCCCGCAAGGCACGCCACACTTCGCGCTGAAACGGAGTTCCTGCTGTTTGTACCGGTAAGGTGTCGATCGCGGCCAGATCGCCGGCGAAGTAACGGGCGATTGCTTCGGCTAAACCACTCGAATTGCGGGACGGTTCTATTGTGAACCCATTCTTGCCATAGTGAAGTTCAAGCGACGGGCGCAGATGTGTGTCGCAATCTGCCCAGGCGGTTGAGCGCAAATTTCCGTCGTGATCCGCCACGATGAACAACTCGCCGAGGGGAGTGTCGATTCGATCCATCAAAAGCGGGAGAACATTATTCATATCGGGAAGCGGGCAGACTCATTTTGATTTGGCTCCACAGCGCGCAGGCAATCGGAGCGAGCTACCTTAGAATCTGACTCTCGAGATCTTCCAATCTTTTTCGAACGTTGGGGGCATCCGGTGCGTTGGGAGCCGCCGAGAGGTAGGCGCGAAGCTGGGTGGCAACACTCTTCAAGTCGTGCCTGCTGCCGTAAATCTGTGCTAGCAACAGGTGTGCCTGGGGCAAGCGGTGGAGACGGTCGTCATCAATCGTCTGCAAGGCGTTTTTTTCCGCCCCCGACAACTCGCTGAGATGAAACTGCGCGACGGCCAAATAAAAGTGGCCGTAAATGTTCTGCACAGGGTCGAGCCTTAGCGCGTGGTCGGCAAACTCCAGCGTCTGGTTCCAATGGCGAAGCTGGCCGGAAGTGTCTGCGAGGCACAGGTAAGCCGGGACAAAATCCGGATCCACACTGGAAGCCTGAGAACACGCGCCGAGGGCGTCATCAACCCGGTTGTGCGCTTCCAGCAATTGTCCCAGCAACACCAGCGCGTCGGCGTACTTCGGGTACAGCTGAACCGCTTTGCGCAAGTGATTTTCGGCGCCTACGAACTTCCCGTCGCGTAAATCACCGCACCCTTTTTCGTATTCGTCGCGCGCTTTCCCGGGAATTTGCAGTGCGGCAGCGCTGACGGTGTTTGCCGGGGGTCCTGTCACCGCCCACAACAAACAGGACCCATTCTTCTGAGGAGTCTTCTGAGGTGTCGTCGTGCCCATCGCGTCGGGGAGGCCATGTAGCGGTGCGGAATTGTGCATGGGCCAGCCTGGTGTAGCACTGCCCGAGGAACTGGCTTGCTGGGCGGAAACACGGTAGGGAGATAATGCGAGAAGGAAAATATAGAACACGAGCGCGTATCGAATTGGTCCGGTTTTTGGCGCAATGCGAAATTCCAACATGGCGTACCTCTCGGTGGGTTGCAAGGTGCCGGTGATGCGGGACGCAAACGGAAGCGCGGAAGGATTCGATGGGCCTCGCATAACTGCCCTCCGATAATGGCGATTGTACATCGCTTTGCATCCGGCCCAAAGGTATGGTTGCGGAGCCAAAGTAATTGCCTATGCACCTAATTACGATTGTTTTGAAACCCGGCTACCGGTAAAATCGGCGGCACTGGATGCGGTGCGAGCGGTTTTTAAAGCGGATTGCGCGGACAGGACTGCAGCCATGTCTCCACTGGATGCTCAGCAATTCCAGAAATCGTCCCATCTCACTGACGTCGCTCTGCCGAGCGAAGCTTCGGAGGATATCGCTTTTCCCCTTTCCACTTCACTGGACGCCGTTAAATCCGCACTAACGAGTAATGCGGCGCAAGCCGCCGCCAGCCTGTTGATCGTTGCCATATGCTATTACCTCGCTGCCAAAACCAGCCTGAGTTTGCGGTTCAGCGGTTCGACAAAAGCGGCGCTTTGGCCCACCAACGCCGTCCTTGTGGCCGCCTTGCTGCTGACGCCTGCTCGCCGCTGGTGGATGTATCTGCTGGCGGTGGTTCCAGCGCACATTCTGGTGCACTGGGCGTATCACATCGGTGCGATGTGGATGGCGCTTCAGATCGGCCACAACACTGTGCTTGCGGTGGCCGCGGCGGCGATCCTGAAACGTCTGGGACCCTCGCTCTTTACCTTTGATCATCTGGACGACGTGCTGGTTTTTCTTGGGACGGCGATTCTGGTGCCCGGGCTGGCGGCGGCTGGACTGGTGACGACGGTGAACACCATTTGCGCGGAGGAAACGATCCGGCTGCACGGGTGGCCGCTAGGTTTCTGGCAGTCACAAAGCCGCATGTGGCTGACCAACACGGTGTCGTTCCTGGTGTTCGTGCCGGTGATTCTGCTGTTTGCATCGCGCGGGCGTTTCTGGATTCGGACTTGGAACTATAGGAAGTTCGGAGAGGCGATTGCGCTTGGCGGCCTGCTGCTGGCGAGCGGCTATCTGATTTTTGGATCGGGGTATGCGAACCCGAGTTGGGAGCCGGCAACATTTCTGATTTCCCTGCCGCTGCTGTTGTGGGCGGCGATCCGGTTTGGTCCCGCGGGCAACAGCCTGGCGATCGCCGCGGTTGTCTGCGTTTCGTTCTGGAGGGCCTACCGGGGAGACGGGCCATTCGCCCAGGAATCCGCACTCTCGAAAGTCGAGTCGATGCAGCTGTTCTGGATTCTGCTGACGGTTCCACTGATGCCGCTGGCGGCCATGATCCAGGAGCACAAGTTTGCGTCGGGGGCCCTCGCCGAAAGTGAAAACCGTTTTCGGCAGTTGTTTGAGCAGGCCTCGGTCGGAATCGCGCTGGAGTCGCTGGAGGGAAAACTTGCGATTGTGAACCCGGCGTTTTGCGCCATGTTTGGCTACACGGAAGCGGAGTTGCATCAAATGAGTTGCACGCAGCTTTCGCATCCGGAAGATCTCGCCGTCGAGGCGCCTCTTTTTCGGGAACTGTGCGCGGGCAAACGGTCCAGCTATCAGATCGACAAGCGATTTTTTCGAAAGGACGGAACGCTGGTGTGGGGACGGGTGAGCGTGTCTCTGCTGCAGCCGCAGGACGGCACCGAGCCATTTATTATAGGAATGCTGCGAGACATTTCGCCTTTGAAACAGCGCGACCAGGAGCTTGTCACGCTGACTGGCCGCCTGATTGAAGCTCAGGAAGAGGAGCGCCGGCGAATCAGCCGGGAACTCCACGACGACATTGGCCAGCAAGCGGCGGCGATTGCCGCGGACTTGTGCGCGCTGCGCGAGACGATGGCGCGGGGATCGAAGGAGTCGGCCAGCACGCTGGCGGACATGGTTTCGCAATTGGCCACCGAACTGGCGACCAGCATCCACAAGCTCTCGCACGATTTGCACTCTTCGCGGCTGCAATACCTAGGGCTGGCTTCGGCGCTGAGAGATCTTTGCGACAAGCTGGCGGCACAACATCATTTTACGATCGAGCTGAGCGTGGATTGCCAGGTGGATCGACTGCCGGAACCCGTGGAGCTGTGTATGTTTCGCATCGCGCAAGAGGCGCTGAGCAACGTGGTGAAGCACAGCGGCGGGACGACGGCGTTTGTGAGGGTTGCCATGTGCGGCAAAACGATCAGCCTTTGCGTTGCCGACGATGGAATTGGTTTCGACCCCAGCGCTGTGCGTGGGGGGATCGGATTGACCAGCATGCGGGAGCGGCTGCGGCTGGTTGGCGGAGAGCTTTTTATCAAGTCTTCGGCGGACACGGGGACTGAACTCGTGGCAGAGATCAACCTGCCGGCCCGCAAGGCGGCGGCTGCCCGCGCTTGAGCTGTACCTGCCTGGCAGTTGGTCAATCACACTTTTGTGCGGGATATTCATCAAAAAACCTGTTTGCCGAAATCACCGGGGAACCAATGACGAAAAAAGTGAAATGGGGGATATTGAGTGCCGCGTCCATTGCGCGGCGGCGAGCAGTGCCGGGCATGCTGCAGTGCGAGTTGGCAGAAGTGGCGGCGGTGGCTTCGCGCTCGCTGGAGAAGGCGCAACAATTCGCCCGGGAATTTTCCATTCCCAAGGTTTATGGTTCGTACGAAGAGTTGATCGACGACCCGGAGATTGAGGTGATTTACAATCCCTTGCCCAACCACTTGCACGTGGAATGGTCCATTCGCGCCGCCAGCCGGGGCAAACATGTGCTTTGCGAAAAACCGGTGGCGCGAACGGTTGCGGAGGCGCGACGCTTGCTGGAGGCGCGCGACGAATATCGGGTGAAGATTGGCGAGGCGTTCATGGTGCGAAGCCATCCGCAGTGGCTGCGGGCGCAGGAACTTGTGCGCGGAGGGCGCATCGGGAAACTTCGCTCGGCGGTGTGCTTGTTCAGCTACTTCAACGTGAATCCGGAAAATGTGCGCAACTCGGCGGAACTTGCGGGCGGGGCGCTGATGGATATCGGGTGCTACCCGGTGCGAATGTCGCGATTTATTTTTGGCGAGGAGCCTGTCCGCGCGATGGCTTGCGTGGAGCTTGATCCCAGTTTCAAGACGGACCGGCTGACTTCCGGAATTTTGGAGTTCCCTACCGGGCAATGTATTTTCACGGTATCCACGCAGCTCGTTTACTACCAGCGAATGCAATTCCTTGGCACCGAGGGACGGCTGGACATCGAAATTCCGTTTAACGCGCCGACAGACAAGCTGTGTCGCATTTTCCTCGACGACGGAAAAGATTTGTACTCAGGAGCGAGCCAGGTCACCGAATCACTGCCCATCTGTAATCAATTCACGATTCAGGCGGACCTGTTTTCGCGGGCGATCCGGGAAAATCAGGAAGTGCCGAATTCGATGGAAGACGCGGTGTGCAATACAGCGGTGATTGAGGCGCTGTTCCGGTCCGCGCAATCGGGCAAGTGGGAGAAGCCTGAACGGCTGTAGTTTTTGCTGTCGATAGGTAGCGTCCACCTTGAGGTGGACGCTACGGTTGGAGAATTAGTCGTAGTATTCCTGGCCGAGGTGGGTGATCAGGTCTTCGCCGACCATCCAGCGCAAGGTGTTCTTCAGCTTCATTAGCTGGATGAAGAGGTCGTGCTCCGGATAGAGTTCTGGGGCGGTCATGGGCGACTTGAAGTAGAAGCTGAGCCACTCCTGGATCCCGTGCATTCCTGCGCGCTGCGCGAGATCGAGGAACAGCACCAGGTCAAGGACGATCGGTGCCGCGAGAATCGAATCCCGGCAGAGGAAGTCCACCTTGATCTGCATCGGATAGCCGAGCCACCCGAAGATGTCGATGTTGTCCCAGCCTTCTTTGTTGTCGCCGCGCGGCGGGTAGTAGTTGATGCGCACCTTGTGGTGGATCTTCTTGTAGAGGTCGGGATAGAGATGCGGCTGTAGGATGAATTCGAGCGCACCAAGCTTGGACTCTTCCTTGGTCTTGAACGAGCCGGGATCCTCGAGGACTTCGCCGTCGCGGTTGCCGAGAATGTTGGTAGAGAACCAGCCGTTCAGGCCGAGCATGCGAGCCTTGAACGCTGGCGCGAGAACAGTCTTGATCAAGGTCTGCCCGGTCTTGAAATCCTTTCCAGCAATTGGCACGTTGTGCTTTTGGGCGAGGGTCTGAAGCGCGGGGATGTCCACGCTCAGGTTGGGTGCGCCGTTGCCATAGGCGATGCCGCTGGTAATCGCGGCCCAGGCGTACAGCATGGACGGGGCGATCGCGTGGTGATTTTCCCTCATTGCCTTCTCAAACTTCTCGGGGGTCGTGTGCACGTCGTCCTGGGTGAGAAAAATCTCCGTCGAACCGCACCACAGCATCACCAGGCGTGAACATCCGTGCTTTCTCTTGAACTTCGCGATGTCGTCTTTGATCTGCAGGGCAATTTCGTATTTGTTCTTGCCCTTCTTGACGTTTTTCCCGTCCAGCATTTTCACGTATTCGCGGTCGAACGCGGCGGGCATCGGCTTGATTTTCGAAAGAAACGTTTTCACCATGGCCAGGTGATGCGGGTCGAGCACGCCGGCTTTCGCGGCGGCTTCGTAAGAGCTGTCCGGGAAAATATCCCAACCGCCGAACACGATGTCTTCGAGTTTGGCCAGCTTCACAAGATCTTTAATGCGGGGAGAACGGCCATCGGTGCGCTTCCCCAGGCGAATCGTTGCCATCTGCGTCAGCGAACCGACAGGCTGCGCTTTCTTCTTGCGCACAAGTTCCACACCCGCCATAAACGTTGTTGCAACCGCGCCCATGCCCGGCAGGAGCACGCCAAGTTTTCCTTTCGGCGCGGCAATACTTGTTGGCTTTTCCATGAATTTCCTCAGTTATTTCGTAGGTGAACCACACAAGGCACAGCCATCTGGCAGGAAAGCTGTAACCCAAACTATCAATGATGGAGGAAGCCCGGTGGATATGCAAATGGAAACCCGCCGCAGACAAACGAAACGCGTGTGACTGGCGTCACGCGGCAACGTTGAAATTTACTGTGAGTTCGCTTTGGTGCCGGCAAGTTCGAGCTCTACGTTCACGACAGGTTTCACTTTCAAGAGGAAATTGCTGGGATCCTTGATGCCCCATTTGGTGTAGGGGACTTCGAACTTCGCGGTTCCCTTCCAATGATCGCCTGCGAATTCGGAGTGAACATCGGCGATGAGTTCGTGGTCTGTGCCATGCAGCGTGATGATGCCTTTCAGTTTGAAATCGGAGGGCGCGGTGAGGGAAACCTGGCCGTCGATTTGCGAGGGGCGGAATGTTGCTTCGGCGAACTTCCAGGTTTCCAGGATTTCCTTGTGCATGCGCTGGTCGCGGGAGCTATTTCCGGTGTCACCGCTGAGGACGTTGACGACGATGGTGCCGGTGGTTTTTCCGGTTTGCGGATCGAATTGCAGCGATCCGCTTTTCAGAGCGAAGGAGCCATGGACCGTGTGCAGCGTGCTGTCCACAATACAATGAACTTTGGTTTGCGCGGGATCGAGAGTCAGCGCGATTTCGTGCGTCGCTGCCTGCGTGGCTTGCGGGCGGGGTGGAGCGGGCGCGGCCGAAAGCAACATCGCCACGCAGAGGATAGATCCCGCCGCGACTCTCGCAGATTTGTAGTCGTATGCGCGCATAATGTTCGCTCTCCTTAGGTCGTCAGGAATCGCCATCCGAGTTGCGCGCCCGCGGACAGCCAATCTCCCCATGCCGCGCGTCCGGCATGAACCGCCAGCATACGCGCAAAAAGTTGTGGCCGCTTCGTCAGGATGCGGATGGAGCGCGTCCGCAGCCGGTCATTCCTGGCCAGGGTCAACAGCAAGTGTCCCATAAGCGCGGGATTCCGCGCCTGCTGGCGATGAGCGCGCGCGTAACTTGGCAAGTCGCCGCGCTCCATGGCGTCTGCAAGTGTGATGGCTTGCCGGAACGCGAGCCGCAAGCCTTCGCCGGTGATGGCGTCCACGCCGCCGGAAGCGTCGCCAACCAGGGCAACGTTACCCGAGTGGACGGCCCGAAGGGAGTGCATCTGCGTGATTGCGCCGCGCTCGCGGCTGGCGAGTTCCGCGCCAGCCAGGCGTTGCTCCAGTTGCGGACAATCTCGCAGCACGGATTCGAAGGACGCGTCTTCCACGTGCCTTGCCATCACCACGACGCAAACTTCTTCTTGTCCGATCGGCGTTACGTAGGCCTGGGCGCCGCGTCCCCAATAAAACTCGACGTGATCGGACCAGGGACGCACTCGATAGTGGCGGCGCGTAGCGTATCTTTGGCTTTGCCGCACCGCCGCGTCCAAGCCGCTCCAGCGGCGGACACGCGAGCCGCTGCCATCGGCGCCCACAATCCAGCGCGAGGCCACAAATCCGCCGGCCAGCTGCACACCGGCCCGCGTGATTCCGATGACGGGCGTGCGCCATAGCAGTTGCACGCCACACGCTTCGGCCCTCGTGATCAGCCACTCGTGCAAAACCGTGCGCCGAACGCCTACTCCCAAACCTTGCGGTAATTTCCCATCCACTTGCGCGTCTTGTTGAAGGAACCGGATTCCGCGAAACCGATAGCCTGCGTCAGGCTGAATTTCGACGCCGAGTTCGCCGAGCGCCGCAATTGCTTCAGGCATCAAGCCTTCACCGCAAGCTTTGTCAATCGGCGGCTCGGTGCCGTCCGCAACGGATACGGACATTCCCCGTTGGCGCGCGGCAATGGCGGCCGCCAGCCCCGCGGGTCCTCCGCCGACAACAAACACGTCCACGTTTGCCCTATCGGAAACCACTCCCTGCCCCCATTCCCGTGCTCTTTCGATTGCGAACCGACCCATCTGAATGCGGCTTCAGACATTCACGGCGCGGCGCGCCAAGCCGAGTGCTTCGCTCCAGAAAGCGGCTGAAGTGTGCGCCAGCTCCACCACGCTGCGAATGGCGGCCACGAATTCATTCAGCTGCTCTTCTTTCACCACCAACGGCGGCGCCGCTTTCAGCACCATGAAGTTGTTGCCACAGATTTGCGTGAGGATGTTTTTTTCGCGGAACATGCGCATCACCAGGATTTGGCCGAACATCGCCGGATGGATACGGTGAAAGGCTTCAAAGGGTACCCGGAGGGATAACTTTTTCGGGGCAGCAAACTCAATTCCGGAGAGCAGGCCCATGCCGCGCACTTCCTTCACCATTTCGAAGGGCGCCAATTCGTTCCGCAGCTTTGCGCGAAATGCCTCGCCGAGCTGCATCGCCCGCGGGCCGAGTTGCTCAGACTCCAGCACGTCGAGCGACGCCAGCCCTGCCCGCATCGAGAGGCTGTTTTCGCTGAAGGTGCTGGTGTGCACAATCGCGCGGCGCAGCGAGGAATAGACGGCGTGGTAGATTTTGTCGGTCATCAGTACGGCGCTGACGGGCATCAGGCCGCCGCTCAGCGCTTTGGCAAGAATTACGATGTCGGGCCGGAGTTCGAACTGGTGGGAAACGAGGAAGGTTCCCGTGCGGAACATGCCGGTCTGCACTTCATCGATCACGAACACGGTGCCGGTTTTTTGGCAAAGCTCCTGCGCCTTTTGCAGATACGCTTTGGAGGGAACGCGAATGCCCGCCTCGGCTTGAAGAGGCTCGAGAATCAGCGCGGCATGTTTCTTGCTCCGCAGAGCGGCTTCCAGCGCGCTTGCGTCGCCATACTCCACGCCCACCGTGTCCTGCAGGAGCGGCCCGAAGCGCTCGCGCCAGAACGCGTCGTTCATCAGGGAAAGGGCGCCGGCGGTGAGGCCGTGGAAGCTGCTCTTGGCGTAAACAATCCCGTCGCGGCCGGTGGTGGCGCGCGCGAACTTGATCGCCGCTTCGACGCCTTCGCTGCCGCTACTACCAAAATAAACTTTCTTTAATCCGCCACCCGCGAGCTGGCACAACCGCTTGGCGAGTTCCCCGGCGATCTCCGGCACGTGGCTTTGCAGCATGGCCGGACCGCTCTTGTCCAACTCGTCTTTTAGCGCCTGCACTATATAAGGATGGTTGTGGCCGGTGTTGTGGACGCAATAGCCGGAGAGGAAATCCAAAATGCGGCGCCCGTCCTCGGTAAAAAGTTCGCTGCCGGCGCAACGCTGGTAGCGAACGTTCATATCCAGGATATTCAGGAGGGCGACCCACTGCGGGTTTACGTACTCCTCATAGGAACTGCTCACCGAACGGACCGGAGAAATCTTGGAAGCCTGAGTTGCCATGGGGTTATGGATGCTCCTCGTTCCATTGGAGATGCCTTGCTGCGGAGAGAGTCACAAAAAAGAAGAATCAGATCAATTCGCTTTCCCGGGCCCCTCGCGGGTGGATGGCCATGGGACGCACAAAACGCATCATAAGTCACGCTTGGGTTCCGGAACATTTCTATTAATTTGACTCATTCACCCAAGTACTTCATTCTAGTGCTTTCAGGGGTACTTGCCGTGTCGCATTTTGGACATGGGTGATGGTGGGCAGCGATCCGTATCCGAGCGGCATTTTCGGGGCCATCATCCACTGATGGATGGTGGCCGCCTGTGTTTTTGCTGGCTGGGTAAGTTACAGGGAGGGATTCGGAAGTGTCCGACAGCTCGTTGAAGCCCCGCAGTAGTGTTCTCACCGATGGCGCGCACCGTGCGCCCGCGCGTGCGATGTTGCGCGCTGCCGGCCTGAAGGATGAAGATTTCACCAAGCCGCTGATCGGTATTGCCAACACCTGGATTGAAATCGGCCCGTGCAACTACCATCTCCGCGAACTGGCCGTTCATGTGCGCGACGGGATCCGCGCAGCCGGTGGCACACCGCTGGAATTTAATACCGTCTCCATTTCCGATGGGATCACCATGGGCACGGAGGGGATGCGCGCTTCGCTGATCAGCCGCGAAGTGATTGCGGATTCGATCGAACTCGTGACCCGCGGAAATCTTCTGGATGGACTGATCGTTCTCGTCGGCTGCGACAAAACCATTCCGGGCGGCGCCATGGCACTGGCCCGCTTGAACATCCCGGGCTTGATTCTCTATGGCGGCTCTATCGCGCCCGGCCAGTTCGAAGGACATTCCGTTACGATTCAAGACGTGTTTGAAGCTGTTGGCGCGCACGCTCGCGGAAAAATGAGCGACGCGCAACTCAAAGAACTCGAATGCGCGGCGTGTCCAGGCGCGGGAGCCTGCGGCGGGCAATTCACTGCCAACACGATGGCGCTAGTATGCGAATTCCTGGGCATCGCGCCGATGGGAATTTCGAGTGTGCCGGCCACCGATGCGGGAAAAGCTCATGCCGGAGAACTCGCCGGAAAACTGGTGCTGGACCTGCTCCGCAAAAACACCACGCCTTCGCAAATCATCACCAAAACAGCGATTGAAAATGCGATCGCGGGCGTTGCGGCCACGGGAGGCTCCACAAACGCGGTTTTACATCTGCTGGCCATCGCCCGGGAAGCCGGGCTGCCCCTTTCGATCGACGATTTTGACCGCATCAGCTCGCGGACGCCGATTCTGGCCGACCTCAAACCAGGAGGACGTTTTGTCGCAACCGACCTTTATGCAGCAGGCGGCACTCCGCTCATCGCAAAGCGCATGCTTGAAGGCGGGCTGCTCCAAGGAAGCTCCATCACCGTTACCGGAAGAACGCTTGCCGAAGAAGCCGCAAGCGCTAAAGAAACGCCGGGACAGCAAGTCGTGCGCGGCAAGAGCAACCCAATCAAGGAAACGGGCGGCCTAGTGATTCTGAAAGGTAATCTGGCGCCCGAAGGATGCGTGGTCAAAGTCGCGGGACACAACACGCAGAATTTTAGCGGCCCGGCGCGTGTGTTTGACAGCGAAGAAGCCGCATTTGCCGCGGTGGATCAAGGGAATATCAAGGCCGGCGACGTGGTCGTGATTCGCTATGAAGGCCCGCGCGGCGGACCGGGGATGCGTGAGATGCTGGCCGTGACCGCCGCGATTGTCGGCGCAGGGCTTGGCGACGATGTCGCTTTGCTTACTGATGGACGATTTTCTGGCGCAACGCACGGGCTGATGGCCGGGCACGTCGCTCCGGAAGCGGCCAACGGCGGCCCGATCGCCGCGGTTCGCGACGGCGACAAGATTACTTTTGATCTTCCCAAGCGCACGCTCAGCGTGGAACTTACCGACGCCGAGATTCAGAAGCGCATGGCCAGCTGGAAGCCGCCGAAGCCGCGTTATACGCATGGCGTTTTCGCCAAATACGCAGCGCTCGTTTCTTCGTCTTCGCTCGGCGCAATCACCACCGTGCCGGCAAGTTTTGCATCGGACAACGCTCCGATTTCTTCGGGGAGAACTCTATGAAGCTGACTGGTGCGGAAATACTTTGCGAGACGCTCACGCGCCTGGGCGTGAAACATATTTTTGGGTACCCGGGCGGGGCGATTCTTCCCGTCTACGACGCGCTTGGAAAGTCAAAGCTGCACCACATTCTGGTGCGCCACGAACAGGGTGCGACGCACATGGCCGATGGATACGCGCGCGCCACCGGCGGCGTTGGAGTCGCCATGGCCACTTCCGGCCCCGGCGCGACCAACATGGTCACCGGCATTGCCACCGCGATGCTCGATTCTTCGCCCGTCGTCTGCATTACTGGCCAGGTCAGCAGCAAGCTTCTCGGCACCGACGCGTTTCAGGAAGTGGACATCACCGGCATCACTATGCCGATCACTAAGCATAATGTGGTCGTCTCCAAGGTGGAAGATATCGCGCGCACGGTGCGCGAGGCGTTCATCATCGCCAATTCGGGCCGCCCCGGGCCGGTGTTGGTGGACATCACCAAGGACGCGCAGCAGGCAACGGCCGAGTTCGATTGGGAAGCGAGCGCGCCGATGCTGCCGGTCAAACGACAACGCAACAATCACGATCAAGAGGAATTTGACCGCGCGGTTGAACTTCTGAATTCGGCCAAGCGGCCGCTGATTCTGGCCGGCCGCGGCATCATACTTTCCGGCGCGATGCGCGCGTTTGAACAATTCGTTCACACCAGCAATATTCCCGTGGCCATGACACTTCTCGGCATCGGCTGCTTCCCTGCCAGCGACCCGCTGAACCTTGGGATGATGGGCATGCACGGCGAGGCGTGGGTGAACAACGCCATTCAGGAAGCGGATCTACTTATCGCTGTTGGGATGCGCTTTGACGATCGCGTCACCGGCGACCTGCGAGTCTATGCGCGCAACGCGAAGAAGATTCACATTGAAGTGGATCGCGCGGAGATCAACAAGAATGTGAAGGTGGATGCCGCGATCATCGGCGACGCGGGGGAAACTCTTGCCGCCCTCCTGCCCCACATTCACGAGCGCGACCACAGCGCCTGGATGACTCATATCACGAGCTCGAAGGGTGATTCGGCGGTCCGCGACATTCAATCTCTGCCGGATAGCGGGCATCTTTACGCGGCGCACGTGATCAATGATCTCTGGAAAGTCACGGGCGGCAACGCCATCGTGGTTACCGACGTTGGCCAGCACCAGATGTGGGAAGCGCAGTATTACCACCACAACGCGCCGCGCACGCTGATCACTTCCGGTGGGCTCGGCACCATGGGCTTCGCGCTTCCCGCGGCGATTGGCGCCAAGATGGCCCGGCCGGACGCGGAAGTCTGGGTGATTGTCGGCGACGGCGGCTTCCAGATGACCATGTGCGAGCTGGCCACCATCGTTCAGGAAAAGATCAACATCAAGATCGCCATCATTAATAACGGCTTCCTTGGCATGGTGCGCCAGTGGCAGGAATTTTTCTATGACAAGCGCTACGTCGCCACGCCGCTGGTTGCGCCAAATTTTGCGGCTCTGGCAAACTCGTTTGGGATTCGCGGCGAAACCGTGACCGCGCGTAAAGATGTGGTGCCAACCATCGAAGCCGCCCGCAACTCCGAGCAGACGGTGCTGATTGATTTCCGCGTGGAGCAGGAAGATTCGGTCTATCCGATGGTGGCAGCTGGGGCGGCGCTGCACGACATGATTCGCCGGCCAAATAATCCGCTGGTGGAAACGGCAACGGAACCATAGATCGTCGCACGGAGAAATTGAGGAACACATGCAAACCATCGTCGCTTATGTGCAGAACAAGCCTGGCGTGCTGAACCGCGTGGCGTCGCTCACGCGGCGGCTGGCCATCAACATTGATTCGCTTACCGTCGGGCCCACGGAAAATGTGGAGATCGCGCGCATGACGATTTGCGCGCACACCGACGAACGCGGCGCGACTCGCCTTGAAGCCAGTCTCGAAAAGCTCGTGGATGTGCTGCTCGCCGAAAATATTTCGGACCGGCCGATGCTGGAGCGCGACCTGGCTCTGATTAAGGTTGCAGCCGACCAACAGAATCGCCCCCATCTGATGGAGCTGATCAAGGTTTTTCGCGGGCGCGTGGTGGACGTCGCGCCGGAGTCGCTGATCGTGGAGGTTTCGGGCACCGTTGACAAAATCGATGGCCTGCTCGAAGTGCTTCGCCCATTCGGCGTGCTCGAAATGGCGCGTACGGGGCGTATCGCCATGACTCGCGGGAGCGATCTGCTCCGACCCCCGGCGGAGACGCCGGCCCCGGAAGCCACGGCGAAATGACATCGGGCGCCGCCAAGTGGCACAGCCATCCTGGCTGTGCACTTGGGTTTTCTTTAGGAGGCCGGGGCTTCAGCCCCGGCGTAAAGCCCCTCGCAACAATGGGCTTTAGCCCCTGAAGAAAGCTTCAGTTTTTCCGGCCGCCAGACGGCCAAACGAAAGGAACGAAATGGCAAACCTGTATTACGACAAAGACGCGGACCTAACACTCATCCAAAACAAAAAGGTCGCGATCATCGGCTTCGGCTCGCAAGGACACGCGCACGCGCTCAATCTTCGCGACTCCGGCGTTTCCGTGATGGTTGGGCTGCCCGAGGGCAGTGCTTCTCGCGCGAAAGCGGAGAAAGACGGCCTGACCGTGAAGACTCCGGCGGAAGCCGCGGCGTGGGCCGACGTGATCATGATTCTTGCGCCCGATACGCGACAACCGAAACTTTATAAGGAAGCGATCGAGCCGCACCTGACGCCCGGCAAGACGCTGATGTTCGCGCACGGTTTCAACATTCGTTTCGGCGCCATCAAGCCGCCCAAGACCGTGGACGTCACGATGATCGCGCCGAAGGCGCCGGGGCACCGCGTCCGCGAAGTGTTTGTGGAGGGCGGGGGCACGCCCGCGCTGATCGCCGTGGAGCAGGATGCCACAGGCCACGCGAAAGCGCAGGCGCTTGCGTATGCGAAGGGACTCGGCACCACGCGTGCCGGTGTTCTCGAAACCACCTTCACCGAGGAAACGGAAACCGATCTTTTCGGCGAGCAGGCCGTTCTGTGCGGCGGCGTCAGCGAACTGATCAAGGCTGGCTTTGAAACGCTTGTCGAAGCAGGCTATCAGCCGGAAGTGGCTTACTTCGAGTGCCTGCACGAACTGAAGCTGATCGTGGACCTGATTTATCGCGGCGGGCTTAGCTATATGCGCTATTCCGTCAGCGACACAGCCGAGCAGGGCGATTATCACGCCGGCAGGCGCATCGTCACGCAGCAGACGCGCGAGGAGATGAAGAAACTTCTCGCCGGCATCCGCGACGGCAGCTTCGCCAAGGCCTGGATCGAAGAAAACGAAAAGGGCTGCCCGAATTTCCTGGCCCGCCGCAAAGCCGAACAGCAACAACAGATCGAGCAGATCGGCCTGAAGTTGCGCGCCATGATGCCGTTCCTCAACCCGGTCGTGGCCCCCGGCCTGAACGAATCCGCCGCCACCGCCAAAAAGTAATCTCTCGCGATTGCACGGGCGCAGCTCGCTGCGCCCCTTTTTTGTTTGTGAATTGCACATCTTTGTAGGTGGTTCTCTTCCGAGGACGCGCAAGTGTCAGTTATCATCTTGCACGTGACCCGAACTCTCCGCTGTCTCTTCAGCCTTACGCTCCTAACCTGCTCCGGCTATTTTATTCGGTCCCTACCAGCGCAGCCTGCGAAACCAGCAACAAATTCCATCCTTCCCGGTCCCAAGCCTCCCGACGCCCCCGCCGAATGGAAACGTTATGTCGGCGTGTACGAGTACAGCAACAATGGGAAAGACAAAAAAACGGTAATCATTCTGGAGCGAAATCGCCGGCCCTATTTGCACTACTCTTCCGGGAAGGAAGGGGAAATCAACTTCGAGAATGGAATCATGTTTGTCCCAGACCCAAAAGGGACCTGGCTTTATGACATTGTCGAACAACCAGGTGTCCCAGCTTATTTTGTTTATCTAATGGAGAGTTTCGTCCGTAGCGACGCCGGCACTGATCCGGCTCATTTTTATCGCGTCAGCCCGGCACAGCCGGTGACAGCACTTCGGGAAAAGGCGCGGAGGCTGGCGCCGCCTGTAGAGGCCGGGCCGTTCCGTAAGCCAGATTTCGTCGAACTCGTGACACTCGATCCCGTGATTCATCTCGATATTCGCTATGCCAGCGCGAATAATTTTCTGAGCACGCCGGTTTATACACAGGCGCGAGCGTTTATGCAGCGGCCTGCGGCTGAGGCGCTACTTCGAGTGCTGCACAAATTGCAGCCGCTCGGTTATGGCTTGCTGATTCATGACGCTTACCGGCCGTGGTATGTGACGAAGATATTCTGGGATGCCACGCCGCCTGAGGGGAAGATCTTTGTCGCTGATCCGCAGAAGGGCTCGAAGCACAATCGCGGCTGCGCCGTGGATTTGACGCTCTACGATCTTGCAAACGGCCAGCCCGTCGAAATGCCTGGTCTGTATGACGAAATGTCGCCGCGGTCGTTTCCCAATTTTCCCGGCGGAACTTCGCTGCAGCGCTGGCATCGCGATTTGCTACGGCGGGCTATGGAATCGGAAGGTTTTACCGTGAATGAAGACGAGTGGTGGCATTTCGATTACAAGGATTGGAAGCAGTACGGCATTTTGAATGTGCCGTTTGAGAAGATAGCTGTCGGCGAGCAGCCAGCGGCTGTTAGTCATTAGCCGTAAGCCATGAGCCGTAAGCTTGAGAGAGGGATTATCTTGCGAATTGTCGGAGCCCGAATCGTGCCCGCAGTACTATTCCTAGCCGTTTGCGGTCCAGCCGCTTGGGCGCAAACTCCCGATTCCCTGGAAGCTCGCATCCAGAAAGTGATGGCGCGGCCGGAGTTTGCGCGTTCGAATTTCGGCATTGAATTTTTCGATCTTGAAACCGGCAAGGCTGTTTACGCTCTGAACGCCGAGAGGCTTTTCGTTCCCGCCTCCACCACTAAGCTCCTTACTGAAGGCACAGTCCTTGCGAAGCTTGGGCCCGACTATCGCTTCCACACGCGTATGTATCGCACCGGCCCCATCGACAAGCATGGCACGCTGAAAGGCAATCTCATCCTGGTAGCCAGCGGCGATCTCAATCTTTCAAATCGCATTCAGGCCGATGGCACGCTCGCCTTCATGGATGAGGATCACTCCTACAACGGCCCCGCGCTTCCCGGCGATCCGCTCGCGGCCATCAAAGATTTCGCCGCACAAGTGGCGGCCAAAGGTGTTCGCAAGATCGAGGGCCGCGTTTACGTGGACACGAGCCTGATGCCCGACGGCGAGCGCGAAGGCGGCACCGGCGTCACGCTCTCCTCCATCATCGTCAACGACAACATTCTCGACCTGACCGCCAAGCCCGGCGAAAAAGTGGGCGATCCTGTGGCCTTTGGCGTCTCGCCGCAGACTTCTTATTTTCATTTCATCAACGCGCTCACCACCGGCCCGGCGAACTCCAAATTGTCGTATGAGACCACCGACCCCGCCGCACGGCCCGATGGCTCCTGGGAAATCACAGTCTCTGGAAATGTTCCCCAGGGCAGCGAACTGCATACCTTTGCCTACCAGATCCCATGGCCCACGCAATTTGCGACCGCAGTGCTGCGAGAAGCGCTGCAGGCCAAGGGAATCGAGATCAAACCGAAGAAATCCGACGCGCTCATGAAGGATTTCTCGTTGTTCCAGCACTTCTACACTTCGGAATATCAGGTGGCGGAGCACGTTTCTCCGCCGCTCAGCGAAGAGATCAAGATCACGCTGAAGGTCAGCCAGAATCTCCACGCTGGCATGGGGCCGTATTTTCTTGGCCTATTGGTTGCTAAGAACGCCAAAGACCCACTGACCGCAGGCTTCAAGATTGAACATGAGTTCCTGATGGACGCGAAACTCGATCTCTCCGGTGCATCACAAGGCGACGGCGAGGGCGGCGACTGGGCGGACCTCTTCAGCCCCGATTTCATATGCCACTACCTGGCGTATTGGAAAACCCGGGCGGACTTCCCGATCTTTTTTGCTGGTCTGCCGATTCTTGGAAAAGACGGAACGCTGGCGAAAATTCAAAAGGACAATCCGGGCGCGGGCCACGTCTTTGCAAAAACCGGAACGTTTGCCGCCGAGGACAAGCTCAATTCGCGGCTGATGCTCAACGGCAAAGGCCTCGCGGGCTACGTGCAGACGAAATCCGGCAAAACGCTCGCCTTTGCCGCTTATGTGAATCACACCTCGATGCCCGAAGACCCGGAGAGCGCGCAAAAAATCGCCGGGCAGGCGCTCGGCGAAATCGCCGGGGCCGCGTACGATGCGCCGCTGCCGTGATCCGGGTCTATGAAGCGTAAGATTCGTGCATTTGCGGTTTCTAGCAATCATCACGGAGCCTACGCGCCGGACACGCTGAAACTTTTTGAAAGATTGATGGAGAAGGAGTAGGAGGGGCAGGGGGTTTCCGGGCTGACAGGGATGCGCGGCATTGGGATCAGTTTGTGGTGAATTCTAGTGCGTAAAAGCGGAGGCTGCGCCGCCGCACTCAATAACTGGGCCACCTGAAGGTGGCCGGTACGCGAGGTTATCCTAGTTTTGTTTTGCCCATTTCGGCGACGCGCCGTTCGTAAATCATTTCGCAGGCGCCCTTGCTGTTGGTGAATCGGAACACGATCTTGTGGCCTGCTTCCCTCTTCGCGCGGGACTTCAAGATCGTCCCGTTCAGTTCGACCCAGTTTCCGCTGACAAGGTATTCGCCCTCGCGCCCTTGGAGTTCGAATTTTCCATCGGTCTTAAGCGAGAGCGGCGGCGCCGTGCAGGTCACTGCCTTCCCGGCCACGCGGGCTTCTGAACACACGTATTGCCCGGCAACGTCGTCGCTTTGCGCGCGGCCTTTGGGCGCGCACGCCAGGACCAGCAAACCCATGCCCGCGACCATCAGAAACCTTGCTGCAGACCGTTTTGACACCTGCATAACCCGGGATCCTCCCACTCACACTCTGATTTCCGGCTCACTTGCTCAACGGAAGCAATTAGATGTGCAAGTCGCTCGCCAGGGGTACTATCCCGTACTACATTGATACAGAAAGGCTTACGGCAAACAAGGTGAGCTTCTCACTTCGGGAATGGGAACGCCTGTTCACATTCCGCACACGGCAGAGGAATTTCTTTGCCGTACTCCCCCGAGCGTACCGGTTGCGGAGAGTACTCTCCTATATTATTCATGAGTGTTCTAGTCAACTGGTAACTCGGGGATAGCGGCTCCGTCCTTCCGCGGGTCAGACGCCCCATAGTTGACGCCCTTTGCGGAGTCGCGCAGGACCACCTGGCCTCCGCCCATCGAGGAGGAAAACGCGCCCGTAAGTTCGATCTTGTGCCCTTTTGCGGCCAGTTCTTCGCGCACTTTCGACGAAAAGCGGTTTTCCAACTGGACGTCGCAGCCGCCGAACGTGTGTTTTGTGAACCGCGCCGCTTCCAGCGCCGCCTGGATGTTCATCTTGAAATCCACCATGTTGGCGATAAACTGGGCATGCGCCTGCGATTGGTTCCAACCGCCCATGATCCCGAAGGCAACACGCGTGTCGCCCTTTTGCGCGAACGCCGGGATGATCGTGTGCAGCGGCCGCTTGCGCCCGGCTAGCAGATTCGGCGAATCAGGCTCCAGCGTAAAAAGCGCTCCGCGGTTGTGCAGGACGAATCCGGTTTCCGGCGCGACGATTCCCGAGCCGAATGCGTCGAAGTTACTTTGAATCAGGGAGACCATGTTTCCGTCTCGGTCCACCACAGTGAGGAAGGTGGTGTCATTGCCCACGCGGGCGTCGGCGCTCGGGTCGCAATTGGCGTGGTCCGGGTCGATCAGTTTCGCGCGCGCGGCGGCGTGCTCCTTCGAAAGCAGTGTTGCCACTGGCAATTTCTGGCCGCGCGGTTCGCCGATGTATTTTTTCAGGTCGGCGTAAGCCAGCTTTTTCGCCTCAATCATGGCGTGCAGGGCGTTTGTGGAGCCGTAGGCATAATCTTTCTGCTGGCCCAGCGGAAACGTTTCCATGATGTTTAGCATTTCGAGAGCGGCGAGCCCCTGGCCGTTTGGCGGCAGTTCGAAAACCGTCCAATCGCGATAGGTGGTTGAGATCGGTTCGACCCATTCGCTCGAATATTCCGCCAGATCCTGGGGCGTCATCACACCGCCGTGGCGCTCGATCGTCTCCAGAATCTTCTTCGAAATTTGTCCCTTGTAAAACGCATCGCGTCCATGGGTGGCGATCTGCTGCAGGGACCAAGCCAGGTCCGAGTTGGCGAAAATGTCGCCCGCTTTGGGCGCATGGTCCTGTGGCAAATAAAGTTTCGCCGCGGCATCGTCGCCGCGCAGGTAATCCGTCGCACCGTTCCAATACATCGCCACCCATTCGGTTATGGGAAAACCGGTGCGCGCGGTTTGAATTGCCGGCGCAAGGTCGTCACCGAGCTTCTTACGGCCGAATTTGTCCGCCAGCTTTTGCCAACCATCCACCGCGCCGGGAACTGTGATGGTATTCACGCCGGACTGCGGCATGTCTCGCAGGCCTTTTTTCTTCAGCAGCTCCGGCGTCAGGTTTTTCGGCGCCCAGCCGCTGGCGTTCAGCCCATAAAGTTTATTGGCTTTCGCGTCGTAGACGATCGCGAAGAGGTCGCCGCCGATGCCGTTCATCATGGGCGAGACGACGCCCATCATCGCGTTGGTGGCGATGGCAGCATCCACGGCGTTTCCACCATGTTCGAGAATTCTTACGCCCGCCTGCGCCGCCAGCGGCGACTCCGCGGCTACGATTCCCTGCCGCGTAATCACCATCGAACGCGCTTGTGAACGGTCTTGCGCCGCAACACTCAGTCCGAATGTAGTTCCCATCACCCACACCATCCACGCACCCCAGGCGATTCTGCGTTTCACGAAATCTCCCCACACTGGAAATTTGCAAGCATTCACGCTCCAAAATCAGATGCCGCCCGCCAACTTTATCCTGCGCCTCGCCATGCTGCAAGCCCACTTCTCTTGCTTTCCCATATCTCAACGCAACTCTCCCCGCTTCGCCAGTTGGCCCTGCACGCCGCTTCCGCTAGAATGGGCCGGTGCCTGATTTGACCCCTTCTCCAGCGAAACCCGCGGCCGTGGACGATTTCAGCGCGCGTGTCGCTGCGCTGTTTGCCGCGCGCAATGCGGATCCGTTCGGCCTGCTTGGCCCACATCCGGTGGATTCGCCACAGGGCCGGCTGTGGTCCATTCGGGCGTTTCAGCCTCGGGCTGTCGAAGCGCAAATCATTCTCCCCGGCCAGGCCAATCCGATTCCGATGCGCCGCCTGCGCCACACCGGGTTTTTCGAAGCCACTCTTCCCTCACCCAGCGATGTCGCGCCTGCGCCGTCCAGCTATCGCCTCCGCTTTCGCAACGAATACGGCGACGTCTGGGAAGCTCACGACACTTACGCGTTCCCTTATCTTCTTACCGAATTCGATCTGTACCTGATGGGCGAAGGCCGCCACTACGACACCTATGAAAAGCTTGGCGCCCATGTGAAAACGCTCGAAGGCGTCACCGGCGTACACTTCGCCGTGTGGGCTCCGAATGCACGGCGCGTCAGCGTTGTCGGCGATTTTAATGGTTGGGATGGCCGCGTTAGCCCCATGCGCTCGCGCGGCAATTCGGGCATCTGGGAGCTTTTCGTTCCCGAATTCGACGAAGGGGTCATCTACAAATACGAAATCGTCGGCCCGCAAAATAATATTCTTCCGCTGAAGGCCGATCCCTACGGCTTCCGCTCGGAGCTCCGGCCGAACACCGGCTCGGTCGTCGCGCGTCTCGACAAGCATTCGTGGAACGACGCGGACTGGCTGCAACATCGTTCCACCAGAAACTGGCTAGAGCAGCCCATTTCCGTTTACGAAGTGCACCTCGGCTCCTGGCGGCGCATGCCCGAGGAAAACAATCGCTGGCTCAGCTATCGCGAACTCGCCGACCAGCTGATTCCCTACGTTAAGGAACTCGGTTACACGCACATCGAGCTTCTCCCCATCATGGAGCATCCCTACGACGGCTCGTGGGGTTATCAGACGCTCGGCTACTTCGCCGCCACCAGCCGCTACGGTTCTCCCACTGACTTCATGGAATTCGTTGACCGCTGCCACCAAGCCGGTCTCGGCGTCTTCCTCGACTGGACGCCCGCGCATTTTCCGCGCGACACGTACGGCCTCGCGCAGTTCGATGGCACGCATCTTTACGAACACTCGGATCCCCGCCAGGGGTCGCATCCCGATTGGGGCACGCTCGTTTACAACTACGGGCGCAACGAGGTGGTGAACTTCCTCATCTCGAACGCGCTCTTCTGGCTGGACAGATATCACATCGACGGCCTCCGTGTGGATGCGGTCGCGTCGATGCTCTATCTCGACTACTCCCGCCAGCCGGGCGAGTGGATCCCCAATCGCTACGGCGGGCGGGAGAATCTCGACGCCATCGATTTTATAAAGCGCCTCAACGAAGTTGTGCACCTCCGCTTCCCCGGGGTCCTTACCATCGCGGAAGAATCCACGGCCTGGCCCGGTGTTTCACGACCGACCTATCTCGGCGGGCTCGGCTTCAGCCTGAAATGGAACATGGGCTGGATGAACGACACGCTGAACTATTTTTCCAAGGATTCCATCTACCGTCGTTACGAGCACAATAAGCTCACCTTTTCGCTGCTCTATGCGTTCAGCGAAAATTTCATGCTGCCCTTTTCGCATGACGAGGTGGTTCACGGGAAAAATTCGCTGCTGCACAAAATGCCCGGGGATACGTGGCAGCAGTTCGCGAATCTCCGCTTGCTCTTTGCCTACCAGTTCGCGCATCCCGGCAAGAAGCTGCTTTTCATGGGCCAGGAGATTGCCCAGCGCCAGGAATGGAGCGAAACGCGCAGCCTCGATTGGCATTTGCTGCAATATGATTCGCACCGCGGCATCCAGCGCCTCGTCGCCGACCTGAACAAGTTGCTGGCCAGCGAACCCGCGCTGCACCAGGTTGATTTCGATTGGCAGGGCTTCGAATGGGTGGACGCCAACGACTCCGACAACAGCGTGTATTCGTTCATCCGGCGCGGCAAAAATCCCGACGACCTGCTGATTGCTATCTTGAATGCCACGCCCGTGGTGCGGTATGGCTACCACATCGGCGTTCCCCGCCCCGGGCATTACGAGGAAGTCCTGAACACCGACGCGGCCACCTACGGCGGCTCCAATGTTGGCAACCTGGGCGGCATGAACGCCGGGGAGCACGCGTGGCAAGGCCGCCGCTATTCGCTGGCGCTAACCCTGCCGCCGCTTGCCGCCGTCTTCCTCAAGTGGCGCTCCAACTGATCGCGATGCAACCCTCCGCCTTGAGGTAAACTCTATAAAGATAGAAACGATCCCTTAGCGAGGTTTGTCGTGCCTGTGACAACCAGAAAATTTACTTACGGTTCGCCTTTTTTTCTCGCCGGCATTCTCTTCCTCGGACTGGCCGGCGTTGTTCCTGCGCAAGATCCCGGCCCGCTCCCTCATCCCCCTTCCCCGCGCACGCAGGCTCCGCCGCCTCCTCCTCCGCCGCCACCTCCTCCTTCTCAGAATCAAACCTATCACTCGGCGCCACCGCCGCAGTCGATCCATTCCCCCGGCGACAGCCCAATCCTGAACGAGGCGCCCAAGCAACCGGTGGACCAGATCATCAAGCGCTTCTCGGATCGTGAGTCCGAATTCAAGCTCGAGCGCAGCAACTACACCTACACGCAGACCTTCTCGATCCAGACGATCGACGACGACGATCGCCCCGATGGCGAGTACCGCATGACCAGTGAAATTGTCTTTACGCCCGACGGGAAACGCTTTGAGAAGGTTACGTTCGCACCGCCAGACTCGCTCCGGCGCATCCAGTTGAGCGAACAGGACCTCGACGACGTGCGCAACGTCCAGCCGTTTGTGTTGAACAGCGAAGACCTTCCCAAATACAACGTTACCTATGTCGGCCGGCAACAGGTGGACGAACTTTCTTGCTACATTTTCGACGTTGCCCCGAAAACCATCGAGAAAAAGCAGCGGTATTTTCAAGGCCGCGTGTGGGTGGACGACAACGACCTGCAGATCGTGATGTCCGACGGCAAGGCGGTTCCCGACATCATCAACAAGAACAACGAAAACGTCTTCCCCCGATTCCGCACCTATCGGCAAAACATTGAGAAGGGTTACTGGTTTCCGGTGTACACCCGCGCCGACGATTATCTCCACTTCCGCTCGGGCGACGTGCACATTCGCATGACCATCCGCTACTCCAACTACAAGCGCTACGGCAGCACGGTCAAAGTGGGCTCGGCCACGGAGATCAAGGAGCCCAAGCAACCGCAGCACTAGCCGTGTGGCTGCCGGGCATCAAAATTCCCTTGGCAACAGAAGGAGCACTCTCCGTAGTCTAATTATGTGGTCGTTGCCCGCTTGCCCATGCGGAGGCGTTTGGCTCACCGCAAACTGGTGCCCACTACCTTGGATTGAGAGTCACCCACCTGTCCTCTCAGCCAGTTACACCGTAAGCAAATAATTTCGCCGGGGAGCCAACTCTTTGGCCCGCACCGGCACACTAAACAAAGAGTGGCTGACGTTTTGGTTGGGGTGTTAGAGGGATGAGCATTTTTTCGAAAAATGAGCTTCGAACTCGCCGCAACTCGGCGAACTCTACTGATGGCTGCCTGCGGCTCCTCGGCGCCTTCTTCTGTTTTTCCTTTATGACATTGCTTTCGGCTCGGCCGGTCCGCGCCAATTGCGAAAATATTCCCAGCGGAAAATCTTTCTGGGTACGTCTGCTAGACCCAGTCGCTTCTTACAGCTCCAAGCCCGGCACGTTTATTCGTGCAGTTCTCATCCAGTCGCCTGATTGCGACGGCGCGGCGGTGTTTCCCGCGGGCCTGGAAGTGGATGGGCAGGTGGTATCCGCGCGGAAAGTTGGCCTCGGCTTTATGCATGAAACCGCTTCACTGGAGATCATTTTCGACCGTATCGTTACCACCGACGGAAGCGTGCTTCCGATCGCCTCGCAGGTTATGGAGGTGGACAACGCGCGGGAAAGCGTGCGCAAGGGCAAAATCCGCGGCATCCTGGCCACGTACACGCCGCAAGGGCGCATCACGGACGGCCTGGGCCATTTGCCGTCGTTTAATCCCTATAGCGCCCCGAGTTTGATTGTCTATCGCTTATTCACCATTCTTCCCGAGCCGGAAATATACCTGCCTCCGGGCACCGACCTGCGTCTGCGATTGAATGTTCCGCTCTATGTGGGCGACCAACCGGAACTTCCACAGGTGTCTTTCCAGATGGACGAAATTGAACGCGGCGACGTTGAGATGCTGTTGCAAAAAAACACCGCGCGCACGTACACGGGCAAGGGAAAAGAAGCCGATCTCGTGAACGTACTTTTTCTCGGTTCGCACGAGCAGATGGATACTGCGTTCCAATCCGCGGGCTGGGTGAATGGAGACCGCATTTCGACCCGCAGCGTGCTGCGCGAATTCCAGGCCTTTCTGACCCTGTCCAACTATCCCACCGCGCCGATTACCACGCAGTATCTGCAAGGACAGCGCCAGGAAGTTACGTGGGAAAAGAGCTTCAACAGCTATAGCCGGCGCGATCACGTCCGCCTTTGGGAGGAGCCCGGAACCGTTCTTGGTCAAAGCGCCTGGCTGGGCTCTTATTCCCGCGAGACCAGCGCGGTCCTTTCCATCACCCAACATAAATTCATTCATCACCTGGACCGCAATCTCGACGATGGGGTGAATATGCTGGCGCGCGACCTGACGCTTGCCGGCTGCGTAAAGTCCGTGCAACTTCTTCCGAGGCCGGAGTTGCACAACACGTTTGTGAACGCCACCGGGGACGAGATGCGCACCGACGGCATGCTGACCGTGGTGCAGCTCGCGGACTGTGCGAATTCCCGGGCGGAATACAGGCGCACAAATCCCCTGATTCCCATTCATCCGCGTTCCCGATTGGTCCGCTACCTCCGCACCCAGGTGCTGCTGTACAAGGGCGACGTCGTTCGTGGAAACCTTATTTACAGTGGCTACTATGTCGGACGCATTGGCATCCATGCGCTGCGCTTCCGGCACCAGCATGGGCAAGAAGAGGACGCCGACGGACTGCCATTTAGCCCTGTCTCTCCCGACACACTCTTCCCTCAACTCGCCTTCGGCAGCGGCCCTTCCGCCACCGCCAAGTAGATTCCCGCTATTTTGTCTTTTGGATTCCGGCACTCCCGTGGCAGCCGCGGCGAAAGATCCACCCCCTCGAGGTTCCGGAATCCAAGCCTCGCCAATGCGTGCAATCCATTTCCACGCCCACAGAACAGCTCAACGATTTTTGTTTCCCGAGGCCATCCGCCCACTCCCAGCCTGCGCAATCTTTCCGTAAATTTCCGGATCTCTTCCTCCTGCGTTTCGAACCGAAGATACTCCGCTTCCCACGGATCGATTCCCTGCTTTGTCGCGCTCTGCGCTGAATCCGTCATGGAGCCCCAGTGTCCCCCTGCGCGTATGCTAAAGTTTTAATCGGGAAGTGCCGCATCGCAGTTTCCCATACTCTTCGTGTTCTGGCGAAACGGATTCTCATTCACGAAATGCGGAAAACTCTGCGGACGCTGCCAATTCGATGACTTCCTCTCCACAGTCCTGGCCGCTCTCCTGGATTGCCCGCGGCCATCGCGCCCTCGTCTTTGGCCGCCGTGCCCGCGTCCTTGCCGATGCGCTGGCCCCGTTGATCCCTGCGGAAACACGCACTGCCCTCGATATCGGTTGCGGCGACGGCACGATTGCCAGCCTGCTCGCCCAGCGCCGGCCCGACCTCGCCATCGAAGGGGTGGAAGTCACTCCCCGCCCAACCTGCAACATCCCCTGCCGCGCGTTCGATGGGGCGCAACTTCCCTTTCCCGATCGATCGTTTGACGTTTGTCTGTTCGTTGATGTGCTTCACCACACCACCGACGTTACGCAACTCCTCCGCGAAGCCGCGCGCGTCTCGCGCTCCTCTGTCGTACTGAAAGACCACCTCAGCGAATCTTCGTTCGACCACGCCACGCTGCGCGCTATGGACTGGGTAGGAAACCGCCCTCACGGCGTCACGCTAACTTACAACTACCAGTCTCTCGGCCAGTGGCAGCAACACTTCGCCTCTTGTGGGCTGGAGGCTACGCAACTCTCCAGCGCGCTGCCTCTCTACCCGTTCCCGTTTTCCTTGTTGTTCGGTCGCAAGCTCCACTTCGTCGCCCAACTCGCGAAACGATAAATCCTAGCCTGTAGCTCAGGCCTTCAGGCCTGAGGGTTTTCGTTGCGCCCGGCGTAATTTTGCCGACGCAGAGAAAAGCCTCACCCCTCAAAGGGGTGAGCTACAGGATTGGGGAAGATCGCTGAAGAACTCTTTTGCGGCCGTTCACTTCCCAGACGCCTGGGATCGGCAGAGCACACTTTGAACAAGCGCCGTTTTTCATCCGATTGTCCAGCACATCGTGCCACGAACGCCGGATCAGCACTTCCCCGCAGCCGGGGCAGTACGTGTTCGCCGCCTCGCTATAAATATTCCCCTCATACACAAAGTGGAGACCCGCCTTCAGCGCAATCTCCCGCGCGCGGTGCAGCGTTTCCGGCGGCGTCGCCGGCTTGTCCCGCAGCTTGAAATCGGGATGAAACGCCGTGAAATGCAGCGGCACGTCCGGCCCGAGATGAGCCAACACCCAATCCGCCAATTTCTGCGTCTCCGCGGGATCGTCGTTCAGCGTGGGAATCATCAGATTGGTAAGCTCAAACCACACGTCTGTCTCGTTTTTCAGCCACTCCAGGGTCTTCAGCACCGGCTCCAGATGCGTCAGCGTAATCTTCCCGTAAAATCCCTCCGTGAACGCCTTCAGGTCCACATTCGCCGCGTCGACGTGGTCGTAAATGTCGTGAAACGCTTCGTAGGTGATGTAGCCGTTCGTCACCATCACCGTTTTCAGTCCATAACCCTTCGCCGCGCGGCAAATATCAATCACGTATTCGCCCCAGATCGTCGGCTCGTTATACGTGAACGCGATCGAGTCGCACCCACACTTCAGAGCGAGCAACGGCACTTCCTCCGGCGGCACAGGCTGCGAGCGCACCTGATCCTGATGCGATTTCGAAATATCCCAGTTCTGGCAGAAGAAACACCCCATGTTGCAGCCCGCGGTGCCCATGCTGAACACGTGCGTGCCCGGCAGAAAATGATTCAGCGGCTTTTTTTCGATGGGATCAATTTGCAGCGCGGCCGGCGCTCCATACCCGAGGTTATAGAGCTTCCCGTCCTGATTGATGCGGATGAAACAGAATCCCGATTGCCCGGGATGGATGTGGCAATGCCTGGGGCACAAAAAGCAATGGACGCGGCCGCCGCCTTCCGGCTCCCACCAACGCGCTTCGTGCAGCGTTTCCGTCTTCTGGAGGACCTTCAGATCGCTCATGATCCTCCTCCTACAGACAGTATACTCCCCGCAAACGCACACGATCAGCGTTGGAGCGCCCACGTCACCAATTTATTGAATCGGATTTTGCTTTCAGGCGTGCCGGCGTTGCACGCGGCGGCGTTGGGCGGACCAATCCGCAAAACGCTGCAGCTCGTCGCGGTATTTCCACGTCAATTGAAAAAATTTCGTCGCGGTCATGTGCGCTGCTTCTTTTCCCAGAAACGTCTCAAACCGCCACTGCAAGTATGGGCTGTCCCATGGCCGCAACCGGTAGCCCCGAGCCGCAATCCAGTAAAGCCGAAGCGTCTTAAACATCGGTCTTGCCTTTCTAATCTGCACAGCTATCCACCGAGCGGGGCGGACAGATGTTCATGCACCAATACCCAGTTCTTCCCCTTTTTCTCCCAGATTCCCGTGTACCGCACCGGTGTATCGATCGTCTTGCCATCCTTCATTTTTGCCGAGAAGTGCATCGGCACCGTGGTCCATGCAATGATTCCGTGTCGAGTCACTTTTAATTCTTTTCCCGCGGTCAGCGAACCACTCACCATCTGATCCAGCAATTCTTTCCGGACTCCCAAGTCGTACTCTTTCCAGCCGCTGTAAGAAAACGGCGCCAAATCGTAGAAAACCAGGCTGTCCTCTTTCGCGTAATACTTTGCCGCGTTATTCGGATCTCCCGAGCTCCACGCCGCGCAGTATCCGTCAATCAATTTGCGGAACGTCGCATCGTCGGTGGCCCTCTGCTGCGCCCGCGCCCCTGCAAACGTCAGCAGGCCGCCGAAAAGAGCAATCAGAACATAGAGTATCCAGTGATTTCCCGGCTTGCTTGTGCGTGCCGACACTTCTGGGGTCCCGGGCATTCCTACCTCTCAAACGAAAATTTTGCGACTCAAACAGAGCCTGGCCAAGCAGAGTGGAAGTACCTTAGACACATTTGCGGAACATTTCAAGCAGGAATTATGGGGTGGGAAAAATTTACGCGGCTAGGCGCTTTACCCAGATGCGGGTGGTGGCGGGTTTGCCCAGGTGCATGGTGTGCCCGCCTGCCCGGACGGTCATCGTTTCATCGTATTCGCGCTTCAGGACTTCCACTTTCGTCGCCGGGAGCAGCCGCAAGCCCTCCAGGAATTCCAGGAACCCTTCGTCCTTTTCATAGACACACATGATTTCGGCACTTTCTTTGGCTCTTAGTTCGGAAAGCAGCACGCCGCCCTGCTTGCGGAGTTGGGCGATGCCGCCGTTCATCGGGACGCCATGAGGGCAGGTCTTCCGCGCCGCAAATCTTTTGAGCAGAAGGGCTTCCACCTCCGGCGAAATCGCGTGCTCCATCCGCTCCGCCTCGGCGTGGGCCTTTGACCATGACAAACCGATCACTTCCGTCAGCAGCATCTCCGCCAACTGGTGGCGCAGCATCAAGTGCTGGGCGTTCTTTCGCCCCTTTTCCGTGAGGTGAATCCGCCCGCCGCGTTCGATTTTCACGTGGCCGTCACGGGTCATGCGCTTCAGCGCCGCCGTCACTGCAGGCGGTGTCACGTTTAATTCTTCCGCGAGCCGCGCGCTGATCGGCACCTGGTTTTCCTCCAGCATCTCCCAGAGCGCCTTCAGATAATCTTCCTGCGATACACTGGTCTGCTCGCGTCGCACTTCGTCTCCTTTGCCCGTCTTAAACTGCCGCGCGCTGCTGTTTTCGCAGTCGCTCAGCTAGGTCCCTCACTCGCCCCCGGATCTCCTCCAAAATTCGCTGATAAGTGGCCTCGTCTCCGCCATAAGGATCCTCGACGTCCCAGTCTTCCACCTTTTCAAATTCCTCGAATTCCAACTCTCGCATTCTGCCACTCAGGTTGATCACCAGATCGGCGCGCTTCCACGCATCCAGAGCTATCCGTTTCGACGCTAAACCGTCCGCGGAATACCCGCCATGTTTCAGCGCTTTCTGAGTGTGCACAGGAATTTCGCCGAGCGGATAGAGTCCGGCGCTTGCGGGCTCGATCACGTCGCCTGCTTCCCTTCTGGCTATAGCTTCCGCCATCGGGCTGCGGCAGGCATTCCCAAAGCACACGAAAAGAACGTGTATCTTCCGTTGAACCATCAGGTTTTCAATTTATAGGGAATCTTTGCCAGAGGCAACTCAACGCCCACTTGCACTCTCGGACATATGTGTTGCGGCCATCTCCAGAAAATGCTGGTGTACGGTCGTGTCGTCGGTCAGTTCCGGATGAAACGTTGCCGCCAGCACATTTCCCTTTTCCACCAGGGCCGCTTTCCCCTCATGCCGGGCCAGCACCGTTATGCCCTTCCCCACTTCTTCAATAATCGGCCCGCGGATGAACACCATTTCTAGCGGCTCTTGCTTCAATGTGCTCGGCCCGAAAAACACATCGCTCGCCAGTTGCCGTCCGTATCCGTTCCGCAAAACCGTCATGTCCAGCAAGCCCAGCGATTCCTGCGGGGGATTATTCACCTTCGTGGCCAGCAAGATCGCACCGGCGCAGGTCCCAAAGATCGCCCCACCTTGTTTTGAAAATTTGCGGATTGCGTCAAACAATCCCTCTTCCTTAAGGAATTGCAGTTGCGTGGTGGACTCTCCGCCGGGCAGCACGATTCCGTCGCAGCCGTCCAAATCTTGCACCGTGCGCACTTCCACCGTCTCCGCGCCCAATTCCCGCAGCATCGCCGAGTGCGCCGCAAAATCACCTTGTATTGCCACGATTCCGATCTTCACGGGTCCCTTCTTCTTTTCCACTTCACTCGAATGACGCGGCCGGACGCGCGCAGCTTTCGCCGCGCTCCGCCCGGCCGTTTTCTTCCTCGAATCAATCTTCCTGCTGCCTTTGGCGCGACTCTTCAAAGCCCACCCTTACCAGCCGCGCGTGGAGAGCATGTCTTTCTCTTCCAGTTGCCGCACGTCGATTCCCGGCATCGCTTCGCCAAGTTCCTCGCAAGCCTCCAGAATCGCTTTCGGATCTTCAAAGTGGGTCGTTGCTTTCACGATGGCCTTCGCGCGCGCGTCGGGATCGCTGCTCTTGAAAATGCCCGAGCCCACGAACACCGCTTCCGCGCCCAACTTCCGCACCAACGCCGCGTCCGCGGGTGTCGCAATGCCGCCCGCCGAGAAATTCGGCACGGGCAGCTTGCCGGTCTTCGCAATTTCCCGAATCAGGTCGAGCGGGGCGCCGATCTCCTTCGCCACGCGCATCAACTCGTCGTCGCGCAGCGTGGTCAGCCGCTTCATCTCGGAAACGATTGTCCGCATGTGCCGCACCGCTTCCACCACGTTGCCGGAGCCGGCTTCGCCCTTCGTCCGGATCATCGCCGCGCCTTCCGCGATCCGGCGCACCGCTTCGCCCAGGTTCCGTGCGCCGCAGACGAACGGCACGCGATAATCGTGCTTCCAGATGTGATTCTCTTCATCCGCCGGCGTCAGCACTTCGCTTTCGTCGATGAAGTCGACTTCCAGCGCCTGGAGCACTTCCGCTTCCGAAAAATGTCCAATGCGCACCTTGGCCATCACGGGAATGGTCACCGTCTTCATGATTTCGCGGATCACCTTGATCGACGCCATCCGCGCCACGCCGCCTTCCTTGCGAATGTCCGAAGGCACTCGCTCCAGCGCCATCACGGCGCAAGCCCCCGCCTTTTCGGCGATGCGCGCCTGTTCGGCGTTTGTGACATCCATGATCACGCCGCCCTTCAACATCTCCGCCAGGCCGACCTTCACCCGCCATTCATTCGAGCCCTTGGCCTTTCCGCCATGACCGTTGCCGCTGCCATTCGGTTTCTTTGCTTGCA
>Ga0210405_10001126_pt1 | contig 32114 bp, 27 predicted proteins | sample IncBWH11MmetaG_FD_155492 | JGI IMG/M metagenome (GOLD analysis project Ga0210405, IMG submission 155492) | Forest soil microbial communities from Barre Woods Harvard Forest LTER site, Petersham, Massachusetts, United States - Inc-BW-H-11-M | ecosystem: Environmental > Terrestrial > Soil >...
CGACGTGCGCCGTCGCGATGGTGATTCCGCGCGCCTTCTCTTCCGGAGCGTTGTCGATGCTGTCGAACGACCGGAACACAATCTTCGGATTGTGCTTCTGCAACACTTTCGTGATAGCCGCCGTCAGCGTAGTCTTGCCGTGGTCGATGTGACCAATCGTCCCTACGTTGCAGTGCGGCTTGTTACGATCAAATTTCTCTTTCGCCATAAAATTGCCGTGCCTCGCTCGTTGTTCAGTAGTACTGATACAACTTCTTAAACTTGTGCCGTAGCGCCGTGTCGACCGTTTCCAGCTCCGACAGGTAAAACTCCCTCATCTGCGCCTGATCGGAGAGCGGCAGCGCCTGGTACAACTGCCACGCACTCAACTCTTTTCCCGCCACCGATCCGCCCGTGACATCTTCCAGCAATCGGGCCGAAAGCACCGCGTCGAACTCCCGAATACGAATTCCTTTGCGGTCCAACTGCTTCAGGAACCGCTCCGCCTTCTCGGGCGAAAACGCCTGCTCCACGGCGGCTTGCAGCTTGGCATACTCCTGCTGCTTCTCGATCTTGATCGCCGCCTGCTCGAAAGCCATCCTCACACCTGAACCAAAACTCTGGAGCGGGAGACGGGAATCGAACCCGCGACCAACAGCTTGGAAGGCTGTGACTCTACCACTGAGTTACTCCCGCCCTTACTGCCCTAGTTCCCTCGCAAAAAACGCTCGGGATTTCGGCTGCGGGCTCCCGCTTCGCTCACGCCCGCAAAACGCCTCAACTCTGGAGCCGATGACCAGGATTGAACTGGTGACCTCTCCCTTACCAAGGGAGTGCTCTACCAACTGAGCTACATCGGCCCAAACTGCCTTCCGCCGCTCACTCCGCTTTGCCGTCACCGTCCGGATGCATTACGTCCTTGCGGCGCACCCAACTCTTGAACGCGAACAAGCCCAGAATCAGCAGCGTTGCTGCCCGAAGCCGCGTATCGCTCAGCGTCGTATACGCCAGCGCACCTAAAACCAGGTACGCAATCAACGCCATCGCCAAGCGACTCATCCTTAACTCCAGATCCCTCGCAAAAACGCTCGGGATTTCGCCAGCGGACTCCCGCTTCGCTCACGCCCGCTAAACGGCTCAAATTCTGGTGCACAGGGAAGGATTCGAACCTTCGTACCTCGCTAGGAGGGACAGATTTACAGTCTGTTGGCTTTAACCACTCACCCACCTGTGCAGAAACTGCCGGGCGATGCAGCCGTTGCCCTTCATCTTCATCCAGCAGGCAATCTCGAATTCGCAGACCGGGCCAGCACACTTCTGCTTCCGGTCTTCCCATCAACTTTCACAAACCAGACTTTCGCAAATCCTATTTCGCAAACAAGGGAAACCAAGAATCGCGCTACGAATTTGCTGCGCGAAGATCACTGCACGCCGGATCAGTTCCGAATGAAGTGCGTTGGAAAAACCTGTTGCGCCACCTACACCTAAGACTTCCGCAGCCTGCCGGAGGTTCGTTCTGAATTCATTCCCTGCGTTTCATATGCTGGAGCTGGCGAAGGGATTTGAACCCCCGACCCCCTGATTACAAATCAGGTGCTCTACCGACTGAGCTACGCCAGCATAACGGGGACAAGTGCCCGTAGACACAAGTATACCCTTGATCCCTTCAAGATGTCCGGGACAATTAGATAAGTTATCACAGGGGGTAAATTTCGCGCAACCGGCTTCTGTTGACCAAGAACGATGCAGACGTAGTACGGGTCGATGAGCGAAATGGCGATTTAACGTCAACTACGCGCCTTCCCAGGTTCCCGTGTAGCCAACAACTCACCCCCAATCTCTCGGCATATCACCGGGCCGTCGATTCTGTGGCTATCAAAACAAGAATGAGGGAACTTTCCGAAGGCCTCGCGCGTACCCGATGCTAATGGAGGTCAGCACTCTCATGCTTCGACCCCAATTCCTACCCGCTGGCATTGCTTTGATGATTTCCTTCATATTGCCTCTTCATTCACAAAGCGGCGCTACGTGGAAGGATCCTTCACCACCATCGGCGAAATTTTGTATGTTGCGCTTTTCGTCTGGGAGGGATAGATGAGGCCATTCAGATTCTTTGCCTTGGTCCTGCTGTCGGCCCTGGTCCAACCGACCGTGTGGTCGCAGACAGCCGCCACACAAGCGGAAAGGCCCTCAGAACAGGTTGACAAGCTGTTCGAGAAAATGGACAGGACGATTTCGCCGGGCTGCGCGGTGGCGGCTATGAGAGACGGCAAAATCCTTTACCAGCGGGGATACGGCATGGCGGACCTTGACCATAACGTTCCCATCACGGCGGACACCGTCTTTCACGTGGCCTCGATGTCGAAGCAGTTCACGGCAGCGGCAATTGTGATGTTAGCCCAGGAGCGCAAGCTTTCCCTTGACGACGAGGTGCGCAAGTACGTCCCAGAATTGCCTGATTTCGGTGCCCCCGTTACCCTCCGCCAACTTGTCCATCACACCAGCGGCCTGCGCGACCAGTGGGAGCTGCTTGGCTTGGCAGGCTGGCGCTATTCCCCCGACCTCATCACCGATGACGACGTGCTCTCGATCATGTCCCAGCAGAGAGACCTGAACTTCCCGCCCGGTTCCAGGCACATGTATAGCAACACGGGCTACACACTGCTGGCCCAGGTGGTAAAGCGCGTGAGCGGCCAGTCGTTCCGCGAGTTTACCACCTCCCGCATCTTCCAGCCGCTCGGCATGAGGAATACGCACTTCCGCGACGACCACGCCGAAATCGTCAAGAACATGGCTTACGGTTACGTGCCCGCGAAGGATACCTTCCGAATCAGCATCACGAATTTCGACACCGTAGGTGCTACCAGCCTCCTGACGACGGTCGAAGACTTGGCGTTATGGGACGAGAATTTCTACAATCCTCGCGTGGGCGGCCCGGAGATGATCCGGCAAATGCTGGAGCGCGGAACATTGAACGATGGCGAACAACTTGATTACGCCTTCGGACTGGTTATCGGCAAGCATCGTGGCTTTGCGACGGTCGACCACGCTGGCGGCGACGCAGGGTATCGCTCCGACATGATTCGCTTCCCAGACCAGCATTTTACGGCGGTTTGCCTTTGCAACCGAGCAGACAGCAATCCGAGTGAACTGACGCTTCAAGTGGCGGAGATTTATTTGGTCAAAGAGATGACGGCTGCCGACAAAGTGGACGCTCGTCCCGGAAAGACCGTACAACTTGCGCCAGAAAAACTCGCCGCCAAGGTGGGGACATACATAAAAGCCGAAGGTGGCCAGACCCTGAGTATTACCCTGAAAGACAGCAAGCTGCACATCACGCCGGGAGCCGGAGAGGATAGCTATGAGATGAATGCCCTGAGCGAGAATGACTTCCGTCTTGCGACTGCGCCGATAGATTTTAAGTTCGAAGCCCTGAAGCCGGGTGGGCCGCTACGGCTAATCGTGAAGCACGGTGAAGATAAGCCCGAGGTTTTTGAGGCCGTGTCTTCTTTCACGCCTTCCACCAGCGAGTTGAGCAGTTGCGTCGGGTTCTACTACAGCGAAGAGATCGAGCCAATCTATGTTATGAAGATCGACGATGGGAAGCTGGTGCTACACACCCTCAAGAACAAGCCTGACACGCTGCGCCCAATCACCCCCGATCTCTTTGCCGGGTCCATGGGGACAATCCGCTTTAAGCGGAACGCACAGCGCCAAGTCTCCGGGTTTGTCTTGAACGCGGACCATGTAAGAAACATGCGCTTTCAGAAGGGATCAGGCCGACCAGAAAGACCTTGACTCCTTGACATTGTCCTATCCACGTTTTGAACTGATGATCATAAAGCAAAGGTGAAGAGCAAACCGGAAGCGCAAGTTAGATGATGAAAACAGGCCATTACACTCAAGTGGCCCTGCTTCCAGAACAGATCTTTACTCGTACCGTGCTAGCACACGAATGCAGCGCAGCAGATTGTGACGCCTGACGCGGGCCACTCAAGTGAATCCCTATTTCACCGGAACCGACAGATCCTCCAGCTTCGCGCCCTTTTTCGCGACATAGAAAGCCAACGCCTTCGCAGGTGCGGTCTTGCTGGCATTCTTCACGTTGTGCACTTCGCCGTCGGTTGTGGTGAACGATTCGCCGGGCTTTAGAGTCACGGCGGGCTTGCCCTGCGCCTCAAAGATCACCGAACCCTTCTCGATATACACGATCTCATTGCCGGCTTGCGTGTGCTTGCCGCTCTCCGCGCCCGCTGGCAGGGGACGATCCACGAGGATCGCTTCCCATCCCGGCGCGCCTTTCAGTTCGATCCGCTGTAGAATCTTGCCGCCTTTCAAATTATCTTTATCCTGCGCGCACGACATGCGGCTGCCCAGCACGCCCAGCGTTACTCCGACGACCAGCGTGAACATAATCAAAAAGTTGCGCTTCATATTCATTGTTGAGGCTCCTTTCATGAGCGAACGCATACTAACATAACGTTCAACACGCCCCGTCGAGCGGCGGCTCACTTTCTCGGTGTCGTTGACTTGCCCGTCTGGCCTACGTAAGATTTCTTGCCTGTGATCGGACAAACCATCTCGCATTACCGCATCGTTGAAAAGCTCGGCGGCGGCGGGATGGGCGTCGTGTACAAGGCAGAGGACACCGAGCTGGGCAGGTTTGTCGCGCTAAAGTTCTTGCCCGAAGAACTGGCGCGCGATCCGCAGGCTCTGGAGCGCTTTCGGCGCGAGGCCAGGGCCGCCTCCGCTCTGAACCATCCCAACATCTGCACGATTTACGAAATCGGCAAGAGCGACGAGCAGACTTACATTGCGATGGAGTTTCTCGACGGCCAGACCCTGAAACATCGCATCGCAGCCCGCCCACTCGACAATGAAACGCTGGTTTCTCTAGCCATCGAGGTTGCCGATGCGCTGGATGCGGCGCACGCCAAGGGTATTGTGCATCGCGACATCAAGCCGGCCAACATTTTTGTCACGGAACGGGGACACGCCAAGATTCTGGATTTCGGGTTGGCCAAGGTGCAGGCGATCGGCTCTGTCAGCAGTTCCGATAACACGCAGACGCGCAGCCTGCACAACGAACAGTTGACCAGTCCTGGCTCGGCACTGGGTACGGTCGCTTACATGTCACCAGAACAGGCGAGAGCCCGAGAGTTGGATGGGCGTAGCGACCTATTCTCTTTCGGCGCCGTGCTCTACGAAATGGCGACGGGCGCGTTGCCGTTTCGAGGCGAGAGTTCGGCAGAGATCTTCAAGGCCATCCTGGATGCGACGCCGGTGGCGGCGGCCCGGCTCAATCCGGATGCGCCGGCGGAATTGGAGCGCATCGTCAGCAAGGCGCTGGAGAAGGATCGAAATCTCCGCTACCAGAGCGCTGCCGACTTGCGCTCAGACCTGACACGGCTGAAGCGGGACCTGGACTCGGGGCGGGCGTCGGCCGTTCACGCGCCCATGACCGGGGAGTCAGGCGCTCGGACTTCGGTTCCAATTCCTGCGGCGCCGCCCGCCCTATCGCGCAAGCTTTTGGCCTTTCGAGTGGCTGGGGTGGTAGTGGTCGTGGCGATAGGCGCAGCCGTGTACTTGATGCGCGGCGGCTCGGCGGCAAAGAAGATTGACTCGCTCGCGGTGCTGCCTTTCGTGAACGCGACCGCCGACGCCAACAATGAATACCTCAGCGACGGCCTGACCGAGAGCCTGATCGGTACCCTGTCGCAGGTGCCAGATCTCAAAGTGATGGCGCGAAGCACCGTCTTCCGCTTCAAGGGCAAGGACGACGACCCACAGAAGATCGGGCAACAGCTGCAAGTCAGTGCGGTCTTGATGGGCCGGATTACCCAGCACGGCGATGAAATGGCGGTGCAGGCCGACCTGGTGAATACTTCGGACGGGAGCGAACTCTGGGGATCGCATTACGAGCGAAAGGCGGCCGACATCACCCAGTTGCAAAGCGACATTGCGCGCGACGTCTCCAAGCGTTTGCGAGTGCAGTTAAGCACAGAGAAACAGCGGCGATTAGGCAGCGCCGGGACTACGAATCCGGAGGCCTACCGGCTGTATCTGGAAGGGCGGCGACTCTGGTACGGACGCACCACGGAGGGGTTGAAGAAGAGCATCGATTCGTTTCAACAGGCGATTGCCGCCGACCCTGACTACGCTCTTGCTTACGCCGGGCTGGGCGACACCTACAACGTGATCCCGAGTTACCGGGCCGGCATTACCTCGCGGCAGGCCGGATTGCTGGCGGACGCGGCAACGCGCAAGGCGCTCGAATTGGATGACTCCCTGCCGGAGGCACATCTGGCGCGTGCTGGTTTTCTGACCTTTGCCTGGAAGTGGCGCGAGGCCGAACAGGAGTATCGGCGCGCCATCGAATTAGACCCCAACAGCGCTCCCGCGCATTATTTGTACGCCTTTAGCCTTCTCGTTCCCGAGAAGCGATTCGATCAGGCGTTCGAGGAATTCCGTCTTGCGCTGTCACTCGACCCTCTTTCTCCCATCATGAACACGAACTATGCGACTACACTGATGGATGCGCATCGCTACCCGGAGGCGCTCGCCCAGTTTCAGAGGACCCTGGAGCGCGATCCAACTTTCGGACCAGCCCATCACAAGTTCTCGCACTTGTACGCCGCGACTGGCGATTTCGCGAATGCAGTGAGCGAGTTGAAAAAGTTCGCTCCTATACCGGGAGCGTGGAGCGGGGACGCGAAAGGCTTTCGCGATCTCGCACTCAACGCATTCAATCAGCCGGAACAGAATGCCTGGGTGGCTATGGCTCTTTCCGTTACGGGCGAGCGGAACAGGGCGCTCGATTATCTGGAGAAAGCGCTTGCCAGCGGGGAAATTGAAGTTGTGCTCTGCATCCGTTACCCCTCTTTTGACCCCATCCGTTCCGATCCGCGATACAAGGCCGTGGTGGCGCGAATGGGCCTGCCGGAGTAAAAGGATCTTCCGATGCCTCGTTGAACGCAGGGCACTGTCGGACTCGCGACTTCCGACGCAAGTGTTATTATTTCTCCGCTGACCGCATTCCATGCGAATTAGGCGCACCTTCCCCCTCGTGCTGGCGGTCGTAGTCATCGCCGCGGCGGTGACCCTCGCCGTTCAATTGCGCAAGCACGCTCCACCCGAACCCGCACGCCTGCTGCCCGGCGCCGACGCGTTTTTCTATCTCAATCTCAATGCGGTGCGCCGCGCGAACTCTGGCAAGGATCTACCCGCCGTCAGCCACGATCCCGAGTACGAGCGCTTCATCCGCGAAACCGGATTTGAGTTTGAGCGCGATCTCGACAAAGCCGCCTTCGCGGTCCACTATCCGGCGAAGTGGCCCGGCGGCGGAACCGGAGGCTCCTCCCCAGAAGTACGCTTCTCCGAAGTGCTCGAAGGAAAATTTCACGGCGAGCGGCTCACCGCCTATCTGCGGCAGATCGCCAAGTCGGTCGACAATTATCACTCCATCGATATTTTCACCATTGTGCTCGAAGGCAGAACGTTGCGAGTCGCCGTGTTGAGCCCGGATTCAGTAGCAGCCTCCAATCACAACGATCCCGCGGTCATCGAGGGCATGGTCGACCGCTCCAAGCGCCTGGCTTCTCCCTTCGGAGGCCCCGCGCTCCTGCGGCAGTACTACAAGCACGTCCAACTCGCCAGCCTGGCCTGGCTGGTGGCGCGCATCGATCCCAAATCGCCGGAAGCAGGGGGATGGAACTCAGTTTTCACTACCCCGGCCACACTCGTCATCTCAGGCAGCGCACTCAACCCGCTCCATCCCCTGGCCAACGCGGTTCACCTTCGAGCCGAAGCCTTCACCCAGTCTGCTGAGGACGCGCTCGGCATCGCCGACAAAGTCAATGTCTTCCTCGCCCTCACTCGCTCGGCCGAGACTTCCGTCGGAACCCAGGGCACCGACGCCGACGTGAAAGCCGTCTTCGACAGCCTCAAGGTGAAACAGGATGGAGATCGTGCCGTGCTCACTGCCGTCATTCCCGTGAGCTTCTTTCGCAAAGCGCTGCAAGGCACACCCGAGACCGGCACGCCCTCGACCCAAACGCCCTCGAAATAGATTCTGTTAATGAAGGCTGGGGCAGTGCTTCCTGCAAGCGCACTTCAGATGTTCGCGGGGACACCTGACTTCATAAGAAGCGACGCGTTGTCATGAATCGCAAGCATGAAGGCGGTAGCTGCATCGGAAATTTTGTCGGCATTGGCGAGAACAAACGCCGAGTGGTTCGGATCATTAAGGTAGTCGGCCAACTGCTGAAACAAATCGCCGCCGGTGGTTACACTCCCGCCGGCGATAAGACCCTGGAGAGCATTGAACACGGCGGGGTTGGTTTTCGCCACGGTATTGCACACCTGCGTGGCCAGTTGTTGGCGCGCCGCCCGAGTAACGCCGATACCACTTCTGCTGCCCGAAATACCCGTGGCCCAGAATCGCGTTGTGTCGCCTCCCGCGCCGGCGACATAGCTGCCAAGGCAAGTTGCATGGAGCAGATCCTTTTGCCACGCATGTTGCTTCAAGCCACTCATGGCGTTGCGATCAGCCTCGGCAAAGTACACCGCCAGGAAATCGCCAACACTCTCCCTGACCGGGTCATTGAGCCCGCCGATGTTCGTTGCCTTGCACTGCGTCAAAACGTCCATGATTGCCGCAAAAAATGAATGGGGGTCGCTCGTAGCTCCAGGGCGCAAAACCTGATTGATTTCCGAAAGGTAGGTGAGGTCTGACGCGTCAAGGAGTCTGCGCGCCGGAGGTTCGCCGGCGTACCCACGGCCGGTCATTTCTGGCTTCACACCGGGTGGAAGGTTAGCATTGGCAGCCGCATATCCCACTTCTTTGACAATGATGTCCCCGAAGTGAACGGTAGTCCCCATATTGGCAGCCAGCGATAGAGTCGGCGCGATAAGCTCTGCTGCCTTGGTAGGATCATCGGCGCCGCTGACGGCTTTGACGATCACGTCGAAAATAGTGCCAGGCGTTGTCGTCTGACCTTTGATCGAGTCAACCGCCCGCTGGAGGCTATTCTCGTCGCCCTGGAAGTGGTTCACAATTTTGTTTATGACACTGGGGTGGAAATCTGACTTCAAGCCTGCGAGATACGTAGGTCCATCGATCACCTCGAAGCGCCTACTAAAGTCCTGATCGATATCGACAGGCTTCACTTTCAATAACATATCGAGGAATGTCGCGCGACCTGTGAACGAAAGGATGTCGACGTCGAACACTCGATCTGCCGGACCGTTCGCGGGGGTAGGCACGCTGCTGGTTTCTGTAATTGACATACGCCGCCCTTCTTGATCACACAATTCACGCTTCGAGTCTACTCCGGAATACGGTTGCGCCGTGCTTAACCAAGAGGGCCGCTGGAAACACGCGAAGTGTCTCTTCTGTCTCGGGTGGAATTTAAGGAATCTCAAACATCTTCAGATTCGTACCCATTAAATCGAGCTTTTCAGGTGCTGGGACACCGGAGCCCGGGATTTCTTTGCCGTTCCAGAAAACGGAGCCCGTCTGCCGGGTACGGCTGGCAATTCGAAAGCGTAACTAATTCCCCCGCCACGCGTCTTATCTGACATAAGGTAAATAAAGGTACAGGTACAATAAGTACGCATGTCGAGCCTCACACCTCCTTCGATGATTCTCGCGTTTTTTGCAGGCTTGACTTCATTCCTCTCGCCCTGCGTTTTGCCTTTGGTACCGGGATACCTTTCTATGATCTCCGGCGCCGGCCTGGAGGAACTCAAAGTTCCCCAGGCCCACCTCATGCGTCGGGTGATGGTGAACTCGATCGTTTTCATCCTCGGCTTCAGCGTCGTTTTTGTCGCGCTTGGCTTGGCCGCGACCGGGGTCGGCCAGGTGCTCGGGATGTACAAACACACTCTCGCCAGGGTAGCGGGCGTCGTCATCATCATTTTCGGATTGCATCTGACTGGAATATTCAAGATCAAGGCGCTCTACACGGACGCACGCCTGCACAATGTAAAAGGCAGCAGCACTCCTCTCGGCGCGTTTGTGATCGGCTTCGCCTTTGCTTTCGGTTGGACTCCGTGCCTCGGCCCGATTCTTTCGGGAATTCTCGCCGTCGCTGCGGAGCAAAGCACGCTGGTCAAAGGAGCCCTCCTCCTCGCGGTATATTCGCTTGGACTCGCCATGCCATTCCTGCTGACCGCGCTCTTGATGGAGCGCTTCCTAAAGTTTTACAGCCGCTTCCGCTCGAAAATGCATGCCTTGGAAGTTGCCAGCGGAGGCTTGCTCATCGCGCTCGGAGTGTTGCTTGTGATCGGACGCTTTACTTTGATCTCGAATTGGCTTTCGTTCCTGAACCGCTTTGCCTTGTAGGCCGGTTTCAAGAACAAGTAGTATCTTAAGGATTTGGTCGTGCGAAAAGGAGTAGCACATGGAATTGCCACCAGGAACCGGTGAACAGTCACCAAACCCACCACAGAGTCCGCAAGGGATTCCGCCCGGTCCGTCCCTGAATCAATCGAACCTTCAGCCCCGTAATCCTTTCGTACTCGTGGTGGTCGTGTTCGTGGTCGCTTTCATGCTGTATGTCGGATACCACCGGGCGCGGCGCACCGGCCCATCTGCTCCCCGCATCACCCAATCCTCTGTCGCTCCGGATTTCTCCCTGGAGTCGCTCGACGGCCCAGCCATGCGCCTTTCCGATCTTCGCGGAAAGGCGGTCCTGCTCAACTTCTGGGCGACGTGGTGCGGCCCCTGCAAAATCGAAATGCCCTGGTTCGTTGACCTGCAAAAACAGTACGGACCGCAGGGCTTGCAGATAGTCGGTGTCGCCATGGACGACGCCAGCAAAGAAGACATCAGCAAGTTCGCCAAAGATATGGGTGTGAACTATCCCATCCTGATCGGAAAAGAAGCGGTGGGCGAGCAGTACGGCGGAGTCAATGCCTTGCCGGAAACCTTTTTGATTGGACGCGACGGGAAAATCGTGGACAGAATCATCGGACTCAGAGGCAAGGGCGAAATCGAGGATTCAATCAAGAAGGCCCTCGACACCCGGCCCGCCACCAGCCAGGCATCGGCGCCGGAGAAGGGTTCAGTCGCACAATGACGACCGGTCGCATGCATCCGCGGAATTCAGAAGCCCGCCACGCCGCGCGGCGATTCGTCCTGTTCGCGCTCCTGTTTCTGACGGCCGCAAGTCTCTCCCCCGCGCAAACTCCCGGCAAGGCTCCGTCTCTGACCATGGCCCCGGTGCCCCTAACCACAACTCAGCGCGCCCAGGCGACCATCGTGAACCTGAATTTCCGCGTTCCTTCGGGCTACCACATCAATTCGAACACGCCCAAATCGGAATTCCTGATTCCAACCGCCCTGAAAATGGACCTGCCCACCGACATCATCCTGGGAAAAATCGAATACCCCGCTGGCACAGATATGAGTTTCCCATTCTCACCGGACGAAAAGCTGAATGTGTATAGCGGAGACTTCACCATTGCCGTCGCCGTGCATCCGTTGCGCTCCGTCGTGCCCGGCAAATACGTGATGCGCGGAATCCTCCGCTATCAGGCCTGCGACAACGCCGCCTGCTATCCCCCCAAAAACCTGTCCGTAAGTTTTGAAGTGAAGGTCGTGAAGGAGCCGGCCACGGGCCATAAGAACCCCGCTCAGAGCCCGCACGTGCATAATTAGCGGGTTCCGAAACGGAACGCTGCTCAAAATTAGGCCACGTGCTGCCTTGTTTGCCGCTTACTTGCGCGCCTAACCTGATCTCTGGGCCCGTGGTGTAATTTGGCAGCACACTAGCCTGTCCAGCTGAGAGGTGCGGGTTCGAATCCCGTCGGGTCCACAGCGTTCCCTGTCCTTTGGTAGGGAATCTGAAGGGGAGTCTTAGGACAGGCGAGACTCCCCTGGTAATCTTGACTTCCAATTTCCATCTGCCGGATAATTGGGATAGCTGGACAGGCTAGTGCCCCGAGTTGAATTCCCGCTCGGGGTTTTGCTTTTTCGCACCACCGAAAAGTCTCCCCGTGAGCCTTAGCCATGAAAGTCGTGACTTACCTGGGATTTGTATCAGCCTAGGTCTAAAATGCCAAGTCAAGGCTCTCGAGCTTGCCATCAGAACATCAAACCGGTGAATCCAAAGCCGAGCATATTGATCACCTGCTCTCGTGGAGCGCCTTTTGTGCTGTACTCTACGGAGTTTTCGCGTTGGCGGAGCGTCGCTTCTGGCGCGCCGGCTTGGTCGCACTGTTGTTCCTAGTTGTTGTTCCTTGGCTAGGAAGGAAATGGATTAATCGCGCGGAGTAACGGGCAGTGCGGAAATCTGACTCAGCCCTTTCCCCCCTGCTTCTTCTCCACCTTCGCCCAAGTGTCCTTCAATGCCACCGTCCGACTAAATACCAGCCTCCCCGGCTTCGAGTCCGGATCGACACAAAAGTATCCCAACCGCTCAAACTGAAACCGGCTGCCAGCAGCCGCATTCGCCAGCGAAGGTTCGACCTTGGCATTGGCGATTACTTCCAGAGAGTTCGGGTTGAGACTGTCCAATACATCCCCGCCCTCTTCGACTTTGCCGGGATCTTCCTTGCCGAACAGCGTCTCGTAAATCCGCACCTCAGCATCGATGGCATGCGCCGCCGAAACCCAGTGGATGGTCGACTTCACCTTGCGCCCGTCGGGAGTATTGCCCCCCCGAGTTGCTGGATCGTAGCTGCAATGCACTTCCACAACTTCGCCTTCGTCGTTCTTCACTACGTTCGTGCAGGTGACCAAATACCCGTAGCGCAGCCGCACCTCGCGACCGGGCGAAAGCCGGAAGTATCCTTTCGGCGGCACCTCACGAAAGTCATCCTGCTCGATATAGAGCACGCGCGAGAACGGCACCTTGCGTGTGCCCGCGCTGGCGTTCTCAGGATTGTTCACCGCGTCCATCTCTTCGACTTGATTCTCCGGATAGTTGTCGATCACAACTTTCAGCGGACGCAACACCGCCATCACCCGCGGAGCGCGCTTGTTAAGATCTTCGCGGACAAAGTGCTCGAGCATGGCCAGCTCAATCGAGCCATTAGTCTTCGACACGCCAATTGCACCGCAGAAGTTACGCACCGCCTCAGGCGTATAGCCTCGGCGCCGAATGCCGCCCAGCGTAGGCATGCGCGGATCGTCCCACCCGCTCACGCGGCCTTCCTGCACCAGTTGCAGCAGCTTGCGCTTGCTCAGCAGCGTGTAAGTAAGGTTCAGCCGGTCAAACTCGATCTGCCGCGACGGAAAAATCCCGAGCTGCTGGATGAACCAGTTGTACAGCGGGCGATGATCCTCGAACTCCAGCGTGCACAGCGAGTGCGTAACCCGCTCGATGGAATCCGACTGCCCATGCGCGTAGTCGTACATCGGATAAATGCACCACTTGTTGCCGGTGCGGTGATGCTCGGCATGGAGAATGCGGTACATCACCGGATCGCGCATGTTCAAGTTTGGCGAAGCCATATCGATCTTCGCCCGCAAAACGCGCGAGCCATCGGGAAATTCTCCGGCACGCATCCGCTCAAACAGGTCCAGATTCTCTTCCCCAGACCGGTTGCGATACGGACTGTCCCTCCCCGGCTCGGTGAGCGTGCCGCGATAACTGCGAATCTCATCAGCAGTTAAATCGTCGACATACGCCTTTCCGTCCTTAATCAGCTTGATTGCCCACTCATAGAGCTGATCGAAATAATCTGAAGCATAAAACAACCCGTCCCACTTGAACCCCAGCCAGTTAACGTCAGCCTTGATCGACTCAACGTACTCAGTCTCTTCCTTCTCTGGATTGGTGTCGTCGAAGCGAAGATTCGTATGTCCGCCAAACTCGTCCGCCAGTCCAAAGTCGATGCAGATCGCCTTGGCATGTCCGATGTGCAGATGCCCGTTGGGCTCGGGAGGAAAACGCGTCTGCACACGGCCACCGTGCTTGTTGGCCTTAAGGTCTTCAACAATAATGTCGCGGATGAAATTCGACGGAGCGGGCGACGCCGAGGCAGCCACAGCTTTTTCTCCAGCTTTGCTTGGGGGATGAGATGAATTCATTACTCTTTGATCTTATCGCAAGCAATGGACGCAGCGGGCCATCGGTATGTCGTTGGAGATATTTGACAGTTTCACACTCCTCCCGAAACTACCTGCCCCGGAGCGGCGATCAGCGTTTCCCGTTCAAGAAGTAGCTGCCGGAATCGGACATGCCTTAACCGCGTCAACTCCACCAGCGGCTTCCATATTGGATTTACCAGATCGTGCTTGATGAGGAGGTGCCAGAACCTGTTGGAACGCTTGTAGAGGTACGACATGGTGAGGTAGAGCGGAACGGCCTGCCAATCTTCGGGCCGGCGGTGCCAGATGGAGGCGTGCGAGAACAGCCGCTGGTAGATCCAGGCATAGCCGTGTTCGAGCTCATCGGGTGTCATATGCTTCGGCTGAAACACCGCGTGCCCGGTATCGTAAAGACTCCAATCGCGATGCAGGAGCCGCCCTGCCGCTTCCATCTGCCGAAATAGCGGGGTCGCCGGATACGGCGTGAGAATGTGAAACGTGGCGCATTCCAGCCGGTTCTCTTCGATCCATTCGGCAGTGCTTGCGAATACGTCTTTCCGGTCATGGTCAAAGCCAAGTACGAACGAACCATTCACCTGAATGCCGTAATCGTGCAGAATGCCCACGCGCCGGGCGTAGTCGGAAGTCTTAGGCGTTTTCTTGTGCGCGTCGGCTAGATTTTCATCCGACAATGATTCAAATCCGACGAAGACGCCCGTGCATCCGGCCAGAGCCATGTTGCGAATCAAGCTGGGATCGTCGGTCACGTCGATCGTAACTGCGGCACTCCAGATTTTGTTGAGTGGCCGCAAGGCTGCACACAGAGCGTGCAGGTAGTCCCGGCGGGAGCCGAGATTGTTATCGATGAAGACTGCGTACGGCTGATTGTCGGCCTGGAATTCGTCCACAACCTGCTGCGGATGGCGCATGCGATACGGCATCCGAAGACCGTCGGTCGCGAGATAGCAGAACCCGCACCGGTTGTGGCACCCCCGGGTGGCAATCAGGCTCGTGGTGGTCAGGAAACTATGCCTCGGAAGAACGGATCGCCGCGGCGGTGGATCGTCGCAATAAGCGTTTTCGTAAGTCGCCACATAGCGGGACTCTAAACGGCCAGCCTCCACATCGCCCAGAATTCGCGGCCATAGCTGGACCCCATCGCCCAGCGCCAATGCATCCGCATGGGGAGCGCATTCCTCCGGGCAGGACAAAACATGCAGCCCGCCGAAGATCACTTTCGCGCCCCGCGCGCGGTACCAATCCGCCACTTCGAAAGCACGCCGTGCAAAAGTGAGGTGCACCGTGATGCCGACAACCTCCGGCATGGGGCAAAATGGCGGCCGGCCATCCAGCAGATTCTCGTCAAAGTACTCGACGCGCCAATGCTTCGGCGTGGTCGCTGCAAAGCTGGTCAGTGCCAGGGTAGGAGTCAGCACATGCTTGCCGAAGCTCGCGTTCGCATCCTTGGGGTAAAACGGGTTGATCAGCAACGCATAGTGCGGCTCGATCCGGCCGGCAGGCACGTTCGCATCGAGCACCGGCGCAGCCGTCATTTCCGCAGGAATCCATCGCTTCTTGACGGGAAGAAGGAAGGGTTCGTCCGGCAAGATCATCAGTACACTTAATACCGTAAAGTACTTCACGTCAAGGACGATCCCTATGGCTGCCTCTGGCCACATATAGACCCGAGGGTGTACGATTCTCCTGATTTCTAGAAAGCACTGAGTAAACGGCCTTATCGTTTTAGCAACAGCTATCAGGCAGCCCGGGAGCCGATTCACACATTTTCCGGGGCGTGGCGCGGATACAGAGCACTCTCACCCTCCACGCTCGGGGCTTCCGCGAGCAATGAGAATGAGGAGGAGCCGTGCTACTCGTTCCGGAAATATTCATCCATTCAGCCACTGTCAAAATCCTTTTCCGCATTCCCTTGCTTCTGCTCCTGTGCATAATCCCGGGCCTCGCGCAGAAGCCGCAGCCAGCTGACCAGATCCTGCCCAAGTATGACCTTCAAACCGAGATGAAAACCAAGGGAATAGTGGATGAAATAAATGTTCTCACTTGGGGAACCAGGAAAGATTTTACGGAACTGATCATCAAGAGTGGAGAGGACAAGGTCCACATCTACCTCTGCCCCAAACCATTCCAGGAGGAGATGGGCATCAGTTTCACCAAGGGCGACGAAATCGCCGTCACCGGTTCCAAGGTCAAGCAGGAAGCCTCGGACGTCATTCTTGCACGGCAGCTTGTCAAGGGGACGGACACACTAATGTTTCGCGACGACAAAGGCAAGCCAGTGTGGGATCCGCGCACCGGGAAATGACGAGATTTTCGTCTAGGAAGCCACTCCAAAACGCTCCCCAGTTCGGACGACCCGCCGCGGGTTTGTCGTAGACTTAATCTGCGTGAGGAGACCATGGGCAGCGCCGAAACCTGGGCTTAGCAGTTCTACAAGCTCCGAGCGCGGCTCTATGTCGGCCTTGCAATCCGAGCCCAGCGCGGATATTCCTTCGTCTCAGCCGCCGCTCGAAACCCGTGCAACCAAGATTTCAAAGCCCGCGCGTGTCGCCGCCGGATTCACTTCCCTCATCAAGTCAGCCGAGGTCACCCTCAAAGAGCCGGGTCTCACCCGAGGCATCAAGGCACTCCGTCAGTTGAATCAGTTCGAGGGCACCGACTGCCCGGGCTGTGCCTGGCCCGATCCCGACGAAGACCGGGCCATCAACGAATATTGCGAGAACGGCGTCAAGGCAATTGCGGAAGAAGCAACCTCGAAGCGCATCACGCCGGATTTCTTCCGCCACTGGACCATCGCGGAACTCTCGCAACAGTCCGACCATTGGCTCGGCCATCAGGGCCGGTTGACGCATCCCATGGTGCGCCTCGCCGGATCGAGTCACTATCAGGAGATTTCGTGGGACGATGCCTTTGCCATGATCGCCCAACACCTGAATGCACTTGCCAGCCCGGATGAGGCGATCTTCTACACTTCCGGCCGCACCAGCAACGAAGCGGCATTTCTCTACCAGCTCTTCGTACGCCAGTTCGGCACCAACAATCTGCCTGACTGCTCCAACATGTGTCACGAATCTTCCGGAGCCGCGCTGAAAGAAACCATCGGCGTGGGCAAAGGTACCGTCAGGCTGGAGGATTTCGATCTCGCCGACACCATCCTTATTATTGGGCAAAATCCCGGTACCAACCATCCCCGCATGTTGACAACCTTGCAGAAAGCCGCACGGCGCGGGGCAACTATCGTCAGCGTGAACCCGCTAGCAGAGGTCGGACTAAGCCGGTTCAAACATCCCAAAGAAGTGTTGCACCTGTTCGGTTCGGGCACCAAGATTGCGAAGCATTTCGTCCGCGTGCGCCTCAGCGGAGACCTGGCCTTCTTCAAGGGCCTCTGCAAGGAAATTCTGGAGGAAGAAGCGCGGCACCCGGAACAAGTGATCAACCGCTCCTTCATCGATCAAAAGACGCGTGGCCTCGAAGATTTTAGGAACTCGATCGCCGCCGCATCGTGGAATGAAATCGTGGAACAAAGCGGCATCCCGCGCACCCAGATCCGCGAGATCGCGGAAGTCGTAATGCGCTCGAAAGCCATGATCGCCTGTTGGGCCATGGGCCTCACCCAGCAGCGGCATGCCGTAGCGACCATTCAGGAAGTAGTGAACCTGATGCTGCTCGGCGGCCACCTGGGGCGCCCCGGCGCCGGAGTCTGCCCGGTCCGCGGGCACTCCAACGTGCAGGGCGACCGCACCATGGGCATCTGGGAAAAGATGCCGGATTCCTTCCTCGACACTTTGCGCGACACCTTCGCCTTCGATCCGCCCCGCAAGCCTGGCTGGGATGTGGTGGAGTCTATCCAGGCGATGCACCGCGGCAACGCGAAAGTTTTCTTCGCCATGGGCGGAAATTTTCTCTCCGCTACGCCCGACACTGAATTTACCGCGCAAGCCTTGTCGCGTTGCCGTCTGACCGTGCAGGTCTCCACCAAGCTGAACCGCGGCCACCTGATCACTGGTGAGCAGGCGCTGATTCTCCCGTGCCTGGGCCGCACCGACCGCGACCGGCAAGCCGCAGGCGCTCAATTTGTCACGGTTGAGAATTCCATGGGAATCGTCCACAGCTCACGCGGCAATCTTGATCCGCCCTCGCAGCATTTAATGAGCGAGCCCGCCATCGTTGCCCATCTTGCGGCAACGGTGTTGGGAGAACGCACCAGCCCGGACTGGTTGCACTTGGTGAAAGACTACGACCGCATCCGCGATCTCATCGCGCGCGTCGTTCCAGGCTTCGACGACATGAACCGCAAGGTTCGCCGCCCCGGCGGCTTCTACCTACCAAACGCCGCGCGGGACGATAAGTATGCGACTGCCACCGGCCACGCTAATTTTACCGTTTCGCCCCTCGACCCCATCCATCTTGAGCCCGGCCAGTTCTTGTTGACCACGCTGCGCAGCCACGATCAGTACAACACCACAATCTACGGTCTCGACGACCGCTATCGTGGCATCTTCCACGGACGCCGCGTGGTGCTGCTGAATCCTGAAGACATGCAGGAGCGAGGCTGGAACAGTGGCGATCCGCTCGACGTCACCAGCCATTTCATAAACCATGGCGCCGACGAACTGCGAACCGCGCACCATGTTGTCGCCGTCCCCTATGAAATTCCGCGGCGTTGCGCCGCCATGTATTTTCCCGAAGCCAATGTACTGGTGCCCATCGGCAGCGTGGCATTGAAGAGCAACACTCCAACCTCGAAGGCCGTGGTCGTGACCTTTTCGAGGTCCCACGAAAATAAGGACCTGCCAAAAGAAAAACCCGCAACGCCCGTTGCCAGCGAAGCCGAATCTGTTCGTCTTTCGTAACAGAATTAACTTTGTAGTTCCGCCAACCCCAATTGATGAAAAACTTCTTAACAATTGAGGGGGAAGCGTGGATCCGAACGACTGCCCGCGCTGCGGCGGTACCGGATACATTGCCCGGCCCGTGGACATCAGCGGCAAGTCCGACGGCGTGGCATTCATCCGCTTGAAATGTCCGGCCTGCGCCGGCAGTGGACGGAGAAAATCAATCCCCCCTTCGACCGCGGGCTGACCGCACGGCCTGTGGTGCTTGCGAAAACGTACCAGCCCGGTGCGTCATGCTTCCGCCTTAATATGGCAATCCGGGCCGGACGTTCCCCCCTTTCAAACTCTCGTGGATAATTTGTGGAGGGGAAGATCTCTGTGGAGGAGGAGATTTTTGTGTGGGGAAGATCTTTGTGGGGACAGCCGCCCTCGGCTGTCCGGTCGAGCGAAGCTCGACTGCTTTACTCTACCTCATGCGATTCCCGCCGCTTTGGTCCGGACTCTGCGCTTTGGCCCGGCAGCCGTCTCAACTCGGTTGCGCCCCGCAGCCTTGGCCCGGTACAGGGCCTTGTCGGCTGCCTGAACCACTTCTTCCGCGGACGGATTTTCCCGCCTCGACGTTGCGACTCCGATGCTGGCAGTAACCGAGAGTTCTGAAGACGGCGACGACGCCGTCGGCGCAACCCGCGAAAGCTCCCGGATCGCACGCCCCGTTTGCCCCCGCCCCCGCCCGCGCTGGTTGCGGCGATCAGGCCCGCGCGCCTCCAGCCGCCGGTCTGGACCGCGCAGCCGCAGCGTGCTGCTTTCGATATCGGCGCGCAGCTTTTCCAGATGTTCCAGCACGTCCCCCGTAGTCTTGCCGGGAAATAGTATGGCGAATTCTTCTCCGCCGCATCGGTAAGCCTGTCCTCCGCCGCTGACTCGCGCCAGCCGTGTCGCGATCATGCGCAACACTTGATCTCCAGTGTCATGGCCGTAAGTGTCGTTGCAGCGTTTGAAGTGGTCGATGTCGAGCATCGCAATGGAATACGGTGCTTCCAGGCGAAGCAGCGCATCGTGGAACGCGCGGCGTGAAGGCAGCGTAGTGAGTTCGTCGTGATAGGCCAGCAAGTAGGATGTCTCGACGACCGCGCCCGCGAGGATGAACGCAGCACCCGCGAAATAACCCGTGGGGATTCGTCCCGTTCCTCCGAAACGAAGTGCGAGCATGCAAGCGGACATTGCCCAGAATAGCCCGCTCTCCGCCGGCTTGTGGAACAGCATAAAGCGCGTCAGCAACACGATTGCCGCCGCCGAGAATGCCAGCAGCGTGGCGAAAGGCAGCGGCAGTGGCGCGATCGCATGACGCAGAGCATGCTGCGTTGCCGCTGATGGTTCCGGGCGGCAGAGCACCGCGACGACGACGGATTCAACGAACACCAACAAGCCCGCAGGCGCGACGCTGGAGAATGTGAAGCCCTTCTCTTGCTGAAACGAGAGCAAAACAAAGTTGAGCGGCAGCAGCAGTCCCACTGCGGCCAGCGCGACGCTGCCCGGCCCGCTGGCTGCAATACGTCCCGATGTGACGGAAGATGTGAGGGAAGATGTGACGGAAGAAGAGAAGTATCCAATTGCCTGTTGCGCCAGCAACACAATGACCAGGGCGAAAAAGACGCGGCTGGAATGAAATCGCCAGGCCAGCAGCAGTCCCGCCGTCAACACTCCGTAAAAAGCATACGCGATCAGCACCGGACTGGGCGTGACCAGCCCCGTGTGCAACACCGCCGCAATCGCCACCAGACAAATCCCCGGCGTGATCAGCGACTTCATCGGAGTTTGGTCCCGGGTTTAATTGGGAACGTCAATGGGCAGCGTCCTCCGGCTCGCAGAGCCTTCCGCAGATCGTAGTCCTCCCATTCTCCTCTCTAGACTATCTGGATGTGCGGGACGAGAGGAATTGACCGATCGGGTTCGGCGGAGCCTGTGGATTTCTACACTGCGCCCGCAGCGATGAGCGCATAGACTAGAGGTGGGAATTTCCCAGGAGAATGCGCCTGGCGGACATTTTCACGAAAGAGCGGCGCAGTGAGATCATGCGCTCTGTCCGTTCAACTCGGACGGGTGCCGAGAGGAAGTGCGAAGCTCTGCTGCGCTCCCTGAAACTGAAGTTTTCGCAGCACGCCTCCGACCTGCCAGGCAAGCCTGACTTTCTCCTCAAAGAATCCCGACTTGCGGTATTCGTTCATGGCTGTTTCTGGCACGCGCATAAGGGCTGCAAGAATTCAGCCTTGCCAACTTCCAACGTCGACTACTGGAGTCGGAAAATAGACCGGAACCGCAGGCGGGACAGGCGGGTCCGGGATACTCTGCGAAAAGCTGGATGGCGCACCGCCGTCATTTGGGAATGCAAGTTGAGAAACGCCAATTCAGTCGCCAGTCGCCTCTTGAAGCTGAGCGCGGTCAGGAAAAAGTTGGGATAGGACATTCTGTGCAATCCAGCTAATAACCGGCACGCAAACCGCGTCCCCGAATCCCCACAGAGCCTCGTTTCGACTCACTTCAATGGGGTAGTCTGGGCACCCCTGCAGGCGGGCATACTCTCGCGGCGTCATCCAGCGCATGTGGATCTTGCCTTTACCTGCCGTGAACACGATCTGCTTGCTGCTACCGCCGCTCGGCGTGCGAAGACACCCCGCCAAACCATCGGTTCGAATCTCCGAGCGCGACTTCCCCTGTCGTACTCGACGGTAGATCGTGCCAACGCTGACCTCCGTTCCCTTCTTCAGCGCGTTGATCCGCCTCAGGTGTTCCGCGTGCATCTCGGCGAGGTGCTTCTTGACGCGCCATTCCTGCCACCAGTCTTGCGATTCGTCCCTGTCGATGCACCTGCGTAGGTCGCGATTGACAGCAGGCAGTGACGGTAGATTCAGGGGAAACCAGCCAGTGCTCACGTTTGCGGCGCTTAGTTTTTCAATGAGTCGTCGAGGTCGCAATCCGCTCTCCAGTGGCTCGGGATTCTCTCGGAATTTGTCTAGACCATCTCCATCGAACAAATAATACTGGTACCGTTTTGCAGGCATCAGCGATCTCTCGAAGCCGAGGATGAATAGGCGTGGCCGACTCTGCGGTGTGAAATGCTTGGCATCCACCACGAAAGCGTCAAGAAAGTATCCAAGGTCCGCAAGCTGTTGAAGCGCGATCTGGAAAAATTTCCCATCGTGCGAACTCAGGAGCCCGATGACATTCTCGACCAGCACCGCTCTTGGGGCTCGTCCTTGCTCACGCAGTTTCTTCATCACTTTAATGAAGCCGTAGAATGCCCCGGACTGACTCCCTGACAGCCCTTTCAGATTGCCGGCGAGTGAAAGATCAACACATGGAAAAGAAGCCGTCGCAAGGTCAACCCGGCGTCCCGGGATTCTCGCTAGAATCCTTTCCGTTCGCCATACGTCTTCCACGTGGTAATGGTCGGCTGATCCGAAACACGCCTCATACATCCGTCGTTTCTTGGCTTCAATGTCGTTCGAGTAAACGCACTTCCAGCCATGCGAACTGAGACCTAGGTGGGTGAGCCCGATGCCAGCGAAAAACTCGATGCATGTGAGACTGTTCCAAACCGCATGCTCGACGGGTTCGAGATAGGAATCAACCTTCGGCTGATCGAGAATTACCGTTGAAACGGCCATCGGCATTATTCTTGGGTATCGCTGTGGGAAAAATAGCACGTATCGCCCTGTGGGAATCTACGGAGTAAACATGGGCAGGCTCCTTCGGGTGACAAGATTGGGATCGATCCGAAAGCGGAACACTTTCAAGGATAATCACTCTGTGATACGGAAAAAGAAGTCTAAGCCGGTCGAACGGTCCGAGGCTACCGTCCTGGGCGAGGTCGTCCCCGAAACGGACGCCATTAGGAGGGAAATCGAATCCTTCCTCAAGACGTTGGACGAACGCGGCAGGAAAATCGGGGGCGTACAGCACGGCGTGTACGCCTTTTATGACTACTTTGGAGAGCCCATCTACGTGGGACGGACGAAGGAGCGAATTGGGACACGTACTCGCCGCCACTTAACCAATCAGCGAACGGATGCCGTCGCCATGAGTGTTCTTGATCCAGTAGAAGTCGCCGAGGTGGAAGTGTGGCCCTTCTATCTCAAAGGCAAGAACAAGGCGGAGATAGAGCAGATCCTTGCCAGCGCCGAATACACGGTCAAGAAAAAGGTGGTCGAACTCTCCAAGCTGAAATTCGTGCTCAATGAGAAGGACATTCCCACGACCCGGGACATGGAATTACCGAAGTCATACAGGAAACGCATCGTTCCTTCCCCGATATATGAAGCACGGCAACATCCCGACATCAGGATTGCGCAACGTGCTGCGACGATAGCCGACCTCGCTAAGATCATCGTTGAGCGGAAGGTGCAAAAGGGGCTAAGAAGAACCCTCCTGTTTCAGGCCGTCCGCCTGCAGTCATTAGCCAAGGAAAGACTGGACCAGATCACGGGGCCGATTGAAGTTGAAACAGGTGACGAGGAGAGCGGCGACAGTCGCTAAAGGCTAGCCAGCCTTTCCTGGCATTCCCTCTGTTTGGGAGGAGGCCGCGTTTCTATCGGGCATCAAAATCTTGTCAATAGGCAAAAATTACACGAATCGTCCTAACTCGCTCACAACAATGGAAATATAATTCTGGGAAATGTGACGGTTTGCCCCTATTCAAATTGATATAATAGATATAGAGAGTAAAAATTAAAGAATCTACGGCGCGGCCCATGGGCTGCGCCTTTTCTTTTGGGCGACTTCTTCACGTGAAATGAGGCGGGCGGGATATGGCCAGGTTCAGCGGATTCAGGAACTTCAAAGAACGCGGCGAGTGGGTCGAGCTACAGTTCATGGCGCAAGCTCTGCGCAAGAAATTAAGGGTATCGAAGCCCTGGGGAGATTCGGGGTCCTATGATGTGGGCATCGAACATCGGGGGAGGCTTCTTAGAGTACAGGTGAAGTCAACCAGTTACAGACTTGGCAGCGGATATCAATGTGCATGCCAACCAAACGCGAGGAGTAGACGGTATACGACGCGAAAGGTCGATTTCTTCGCGGCCTATATCGTCCCCGAAGATGTGTGGTACATCATCCCCGCGGCCGTTGTGCTCAAAACGAAAAGCTGCGACGTGATGCTCTGTCCGGTACAGCCGGCGCGCAGCGACTCGTATCTGTACGAGCATTACCGGGAAGCCTGGCATCTGTTGCGGACCCCGAAGAAGAAACGCGCTGCTGCGGCTGTCGCAAAGAACGCAGCAAGGATGGAGCACGCCGTACTCCGCTGCAAATTACTTGGGAAGGCTGTGCAGGAAGTCTTCGAGCACGTGGTTGAATTTCTCTGGGTCGTCAACGAACAGGGCATGGCCGTCCCCGTCGAAGCGCTCCAGCCGGACCTTGTCGCCAAGCTTTGATTTGACGTAATCGGCGCTGGGTTGCGACTCGGGCTGGTAGGCGAAGAGCACCGGGCGATTCATCCTCGCGAGCCCGGTGGAGAAATCCTTTACGCCGATCATGTTGTAGATGAGGACGACCGCGGTATCGGCCGGAACCTGGACGGAGGCGTCGATGACGCGCTTCAGGTAGTCCTCGGTCTGCGGCTTTTTGAACATGCTGCGGACAAAGCCGTCCGCTTGTTTCTGGCGATCCTGTTGCAGCTGGTTCATCCATCCCGAGATGCCGGCGACCATCTCAGGGCTGGCCTTGTCCGAGAGAAATCCATCCACCAGCACAATGCCGCCGACGTTGTCAGTGCCGAATTGTTCGGCATACTTCGCCAGCTCGCCGCACGCCATCGACCAGCCGACCAGGACCGGCTGCTTCAGGCCAAGTTGATCGACGAGTTCTTTGTAGTCGCGGGCGCGGGTTTCGGGCAGGTGACCGTAGGGAGGCTTGTCGCTCTCGCCCTGCGAGCGGGGATCGACGGCAATGACGTGGTACGTCTTCGAGAACTCGTCGATCTGCTTTTGCCAGATCCAGGCCGGCATCGTCCAGCCAGGAATGAAAACGATTGCCCGGCCGCTCCCAGCCTCAACGTAATGGATCCTGACGCCGTCGGAAGTTTTGAAAAAACCGCTCTTCGCCGCCTGGGCTACGACGCTCGGCACGGACAAGACGCACAGCAGGACGACTGCTAGTTTGGTTCTCATATCCTCTCCTTCACGCATCGGCTCTGGGGCAAGGTACCACAAAGCCACTTAACATGCCGGACCGGAGAAACTCCCGTATAAGAACTGCGCCCCATTTCTGCAAACACACACCTTCGTGCGAACCGCTTTCCGTTTCAACTGAGCTTTCTCTAACTAGAATCGCTCTGTGATTAAGGCCCACTTATGAGGATTCTGATTGCGGAAGACGATGCGGCTCTGGCCGGCTTTGTGCGCCAGGGCCTGCAAGGCGAGCACTACGCGGTAGACGTCGTGGAAGATGGCGAGCAGGCCCGCGCCATGGGCAGCGAGTTCGACTATGACCTGGTCATCCTCGATCTGAACCTGCCGAAACTCGATGGCGTAAGCGTGTTGCGCCATCTGCGGCTGAAGCGTCCCAGCCTGCCGGTCCTGGTGCTCACCCAGCGCAGCCGCGTCGAAGACCGCGTACAGTGCCTCGACACCGGCGCCGACGACTATCTGCCCAAGCCATTTTCCTTCAGCGAACTCTCCGCCCGCATCCGCGCCCTGCTGCGCCGCAGCCACCTGCCGTCCGAGTCCGTGCTGGTAGTCGAGGATCTTAAGCTCGACCGCGTCGAACACCGCGCCGAACGCGCCGGCCGCCGCATCGAGCTCACCTCCAAAGAATTTTCCCTCCTCGAATACCTGATGCGCAACGCCGGCCGTCAAGTCTCTCGCGCCATGATCATCGAGCACGTCTGGAACCTCACTTTCGATACGACTACTAACGTGGTGGATGTTTATATCAATTATTTGAGGAGGAAAGTAGATGATGGGCATCCGCGTAAGTTGATTCATACGGTGCGCGGAGTGGGGTATGAGTTGAGCGGGGAAGCGGGGGTGCCGTCGTGAGCGTGAGCGCGACGCAACGTTCACAGGACGCGCAGACCCTGGCGCGCAGTCCGCTGGAGCGGCTGCTGCATGCGCTGAATCAGCCGCTGACCGGGTTGCAATGTTCGATGGAGGTGGCGCTGGCGAGTTTGCGGACGGTTGAGTACTACGTCGAGCGGCTGCGAGCGGGGCTGGAGTTGACGGAGCGCATGCGCGCATTGGTGGAGGCGATCCGGGAAGTGGCGGATGGGGAAGCAGAAAAAAATGAGGAGCCGGAGGCGATTGAGTGGAAAACGCTGGTGCGGGAGGTGATGGACGACCTGAGACCCGTGGCGGAGGTGAATGGGGTTCGCATAACGCTCGATTGCTCTACGACTTGTTCCCTGGCAGCAATGGGGGCGCGGCGAAAATTGTCCAGCTTATTGTTCCGGCTGCTGGAGTCGGTTGTAAGTCTGGCCGACCGGGGGAGCGCACTTCGCATTGAGGCGGGGATGGAGGCGGGGGGTGCGGCGGACGCGGTGTGGGTGCGTATTCGTTGGTATGCGGGGCTGACGCAGGCTGAGTTCTCGCGGCCTGAACTGGGGTTGTTAGTTGCGCAGGCGGGCTGGGAGCGGGCGGGCGCGAAGTGGGAACGCGAGCGGACAGAAAACCTGGAAACAGTAACGGTCCGGCTGTCCGGCGTTTCGGACGGCAGGGAAGACTTTTAGTCCTCCTCATCAGCTTCTTATTTTCTAATCGAACCTAATTTCTTTTCGGGCAGGAGACTCGCAATGAGTGCCATGACAGCTTTTCCGATTGCCGCCAGATGCGCGGGTGGAGCGTTGATTGCCAGTTCGAGCAGCGCCCTGCGGGAGCGGGTGTTACAGAGTCTCAACGGACGCTGGCGCCCCGTACAGCACGCGGTGGGCGGCGCCGATGCTCTGGTGAAGCTAGGAAAAGGAGAGTGGCAGGTTTTGTTTCTCGACCGGCGACTGCCCGACCTGGATAGCGCAGAACTGATGGCGATTGTGGAGCGGAGGTTTCCTGGCATTCAGGTGGTGCTGGTGGACTCCGCCGCCACCCTCCCGGCAGAGGAAGCCGAAGCGACGGGGAAAAAGGATCCAGAGAACGAGGATCGAGATGCGGGCGCGGCTTGCGGCAACGAACCGGAAAACGCGTGGCGAGCTGCGGAAGGGAAGGAACATGAAAAGGAACATGAATATGAGCCGCTGCCGGGCATGATTGGGCGAAGCCAAGCCATGCAGCGCGTCTACCGGCTGGCGCAGTTGGTAGCTCCCAGGACAACGACTGTGCTAATCGTGGGGCCGACGGGCACCGGCAAGGAGCTGGTGGCGCGGGCGCTGCATGTATTAAGTCCGCGGTCCACCAGGCCTTTTGTGGCGGTGAACTGCGCCGCGATTCCGGAGGCGCTGCTGGAGTCGGAACTGTTTGGCCATGCCCGCGGGGCATTTACCGGAGCGGTGCAGGCGCAGGTGGGACGGATTCCGGCGGCGCACGGGGGAACGCTGTTTCTCGACGAGGTCAGCGAACTGCCCTTTGGCATGCAGGCCAAGCTGCTGCGGTTTCTGGAACAGAAAGAAGTGCAGCGGCTGGGCACGGCTGAAACCACGCGGGTGGATGTGAGGGTGATTGCCGCCAGCAACGTGGATCTGGCGGGACGCGCGGGCCGGGGAGAATTTCGCGAGGACTTGTTCTACCGTCTCTCGGCCTTTCCTTTGGAACTGCCGCCCCTCACCGAGCGCCGTGTCGATATTGTTCCGCTGGCGGAACATTTTCTGGCGTGCATGGCCGCGGCAATGAGCGCGCCCTGCCCGCGCCTGAGCGAGGAGGCGGTCCGGATTCTCGAAGCTCATCCGTGGAAGGGCAATGTCCGGGAATTGCAGCATGTGATGGAGCGGGCTTCCATCCTGGTGGAGAGCGGGGACACGGTCTTGAGCGAGCATCTTTATTTCCCGTTTCAACAGACGCTGTTTCCAACCGCCCGGACACTTTCGTGCGCCAGCCTGGCAAGTTAAGAAGCGGCTTACAATTTAGCGCGGCAGTGGACCGCGGTCTTCCTTCAGAAGCGTGCTTCAGAAGCGTGAGGGAGAGGCATCGTGGTCCCTCGGGAGGCTCTCGATTTGCGACTTTTCCCGGCGCTGAACGTGCCGGGCGGTATCAAACGCCATATCCCGATCTGGATTACTTCCGAATAGCCGACAAACGACGATTGTTTACTTTACACGTGTTATACATTAGTATACACTCCTTGCATGATGAGGTTAAGTCCTAGTCCTGCTTCGTTTTACGGTCATCGGCAGCGGACATCCTCACAATTCGTTCGCGCAGTTCGTCTTTTACGCGGCTCACAAGCGTCCGCAGTGAGACATCCTCTAGCGGCCTACCCGTCTTGCGTTTCTTTTTCTTCTTACGAGGCTCTGCCATGACACTCCCTGAATTGAATCGGCTGTTCTCCACTGACGAAGATTGCCGCGAGATTTTGACTCGGTTGCGCTGGCCGGATAGTGTTTCCTGTCCACGATGCCAGAACAGACTTGTGTGGTGGGTAGATTCCCGGAAGCAGTTCACTTGCAGCGAGTGCAGCTATCAGTTCTCCGTAACCACTGGCACGGTGTTCAATGATTCCCACTTGCCGCTGGCTTCGTGGTTCATGGCCGTTCTGCTCTTGGTCGAAGCACGCAAGGGCATGAGCGCGAATCAAATCAAGCGCACACTCGGGGTCAGTTACAAAACCGCATGGTATCTGTGCCATCGCATCCGTGCAGCGATGAAGGAAGCTGACCAGCCAATGTTGGATGGCACGGTTGAAATGGATGAAACCTACGTAGGTGGAAGGAAAAAGGGACAAGGAGTTTGGGCTGGCAAGCAAAACAAGGAAGTCGTGGTCGCTCTTCGACAGCGCGGCGGTGATCTCCGATTCTTCCACGCTCAGGATGCGAAGTCTGGCACCCTGGCAAAGTATATCCGCGAAAACGTGAGCGAAGATGTGGAAGTCATGGTCACCGACGAACACCCCGCATACCCGTGGGCGATGCGCCGAACCGGAATGCACACGAAACACAAGACCATCAAACACAAAGAGAAAGTTTACGTTGACGGGGACATTCACACTAACACTGTGGAATCCGCATTCTCGCTGTTGAAGCGCGGCATCATGGGAACGTGGCACAAGATCAGCGCTAAACATCTTCCGGCCTACCTTGACGAAATGACGTTCCGATTCAATCGCCGGAAACGCTCTGATCTGTTTATGGACACGCTGCGTCATATGGTCACTGCGCCTGTTCTGACGTTTCAGGCTCTGACAGCTCAGCCGACTTCTCCGACCCAGCAAGATAGCTTTTGATTTTCTCAAGTATTCCATCGGGTATCGTCGGAGAACCACCACTAGTCCAAGCTTCCCTAACAGCGTAAAGGAGTTCGGAAGGGAGAGTGCCAAGGCCGGACTCTTTGCGAAGCCGCCAATAGAACGATGCTCGCCCTACATCTGTGGCTGTCTCTGCCATCAACTTTGCCGTCATTACCTGATACGTCGTTTCCTCAGTGGTGCAGATTACGCTCTGCTGGAAAAAGGACAGAATGCTCATAGCGGCAAATTGTCCATTCCCGATTGCCCAATACCCCGGATCGTCTCGAATCTCAGCAACTCCAGGATTTGACACCGTAAAAATGTGTGGGGCATTCTTGTGGTCAAGGCCACACACTAAAAACGTGCATCGAATCTTAATCTGTTCGATGTGATGACATAGAGTATCGAACACATCGGCCCCGAATTGCTTGCGACCCTTTTCCCGAAAGTCTTCGATGTCCTTGAATCTCCACCGCCCTAACACCTGCGATTCGCAAAGCCTAGACAGATATTCCTGATAGCTGGTCTCGAAAGCATGGACCAGCACTTCTAACGTGTTCTCCTTTCCAGAGCACAACTCGTTAGCTCGTTTCATAATTGGTGGGGCTGGGGCTGTATCGTTCCCCGCAAACATGCAAAGCCAGCCATTGACCAAGCCGCTCTTTGTCGTTGCATCCTCATTGGAAAACTCGCCACTTGCGACCTTACGATCTACGATGGCTATGATTTCATTGGTTGTCGAGATTGCGGCTATGCAGACAGACATGTCTCCTCCCCATTCTGATGGAGGCATTGTAGTCACATCGTCGCCACACGCGTCAAGTAAACAATCGTGCGACAAACCGTTAGGAACGTGAAGCTCCCGATAAGCCAGACAAATACACTCGAATCGTGGGCGCGGCCGCGTCTCAATTGTCCTTCGCTATGCGCTACGCCTCTCTGTACGCGGGGATACGCGCGGCCACATAGGCACCGAGCGCTAAGTCCACGAGCATGCAGGCAACTGCGTACCAATCCGGGATATAAGCCGAGTTCTTGTAGTGCCAAAGATCCCATGCGAATCCATGGCCTGCGATTCCTATAGCAAGGAACCAGGGCGAGTTCTTTAGACCGAGTGCAGCGAAAGCAGCAAAGAGCGCCAATCCCAGAAGCTCTACCCGAATCCACGAACTCGCTGCGTGGTCTCGTGCCGCGAACCAGCCCAGCACATAGACGAGAGGCATGCCCACAAGAAATCCGGCGAGCATGGTTCGCTCAAATCTCACTGCCCGCGGTCCCAGCCAGCGCGCCAGCCATAGGCATGCGACGGTAACCGCCCCGACGACAGCGGCAAGGAGAAACGGATCTCCAGGCACCTGCCACGACGGAACCATGGAGAGCGTCCACACAGTGATGATCGAAACGCCAATCAAGACGACTATCTGAATAGGATTTTGTGCTTTGGTCAGGCCCGGTACCTCTGCTTTTGCGATCGTCTTCATGTTCGGCTCGCCCGCTATTGTCACCTGACACCCCAGCGCGCAGTATAGTCGGCCTTGGAAGATGCGGCCGCGGCTTGACAAAGTCACTATACATGTATATACATCTTGATATGCGAACTGAGACTCCTGAACCGCGGGCGGAAGCACTTTTTGACCTTCCCTGCGCGTGTCAGAACCTGCGTCGTGCCACTCGCGTCGTAACGCGGATCTATGACCAGGAACTGGCGAAGGCGGGAATCGAGATCACGCCATTCGGCCTGCTCACGGCGTTGGATTTGACAGGAGAAGCGAATCAAAAGCGCTTGAGCGCAGGCTTTGCGATGGACAGCACGACCCTGACCCGGACGCTGCGGCTGATGCTAAAGCAGGGTTGGATTCGCGCCAGGCGTGGAAAGGACAAGCGGGAGCGTCTGTTCAGTCTTACCCGGGTTGGCCGGAGGCAACTGGCGACCGCTCAGCCCTTCTGGGAGGCCGCACAACGGAGGCTGCGAAAGGAGCTGGGGGAAGCTGGCTGGACAAGCATGAAGCGGGCAGTCTCACAAACAACCGGGGCGGCGCTGGCGGCTTAAAAAAATTTGCGACGCAATAGATGCATATACATCTATCTCGGGGAGGACAGACAGAAAGAAAGGAGCCCCATTATGAAAACCATCTTCTACACCTTCGCTGCATTCCTGCTGGTCTCAGCGGTTACCATGCTCTACAAAACGACCGCTGCGGCAGATAGCCATGTCAGCTCTGTTACCGTTTCTCATCGCCCAGAACTCGAGTACCTGAAGGCCGTAAACAGCGTGGCGCCGCCACAGGATCCTCAGCTGCTTTTCCTGCTCATGGCCGAATATGCGAACGCGAACCGGCAAGGCGAGGGCGCGGAGTTTTTCACCGCGCGGCTGAAGGAATTCGGGCCGCGCCTGGCGGACAGCCAAAAAGCACTGTATCTGAGCGCCATCGGCTTGTTGCGGGCACAGCACGCTTCCTCAGTGTCCCTGATACACCGCGTGGGCTACGTGAAAGAAACCATCGGGATACTCGATCAGGCCAAGCAGCTTTCCGGGGGGAAGATTTTCGTTGTGAACTGGATTGCCGGAATCGTCCGCGCTGAACTTCCCGGCGTTTTTCATCAGAAAAAGGCGGCCGAAGCCGAGCTGGCCTGGTGCCTGGAAAATATCGACAAAGCGCCTCATGTTGGTTGGCTGCGTGAAGTCTACTATCATCTCGGAAAGCTGGCCCTTGCTGACGGAGACCAAACAAAGGCCCAAGACTATCTTCGGCGCAGCGGCTACAAAGACTTCGACCGCCCGATTACCCTCACCACTTCTTTTTCGGAGGACGCCGCAACCGGCAACGCTTTCGTTCCCCGCCGGATCAGTGAGATCGTGCCGGGGCGCGTCTACGCGCTCT
>Ga0210405_10001127_pt1 | contig 32110 bp, 28 predicted proteins | sample IncBWH11MmetaG_FD_155492 | JGI IMG/M metagenome (GOLD analysis project Ga0210405, IMG submission 155492) | Forest soil microbial communities from Barre Woods Harvard Forest LTER site, Petersham, Massachusetts, United States - Inc-BW-H-11-M | ecosystem: Environmental > Terrestrial > Soil >...
TCATTGACGCAAAAATTAGGGCCATCGCACCGACGCTGTCGATCGGGGCTCCGCCGAAATTCAACGAGCGGCTCATCAGCACTCCGACCCCGCCGAGGCCGATCAAAAGAGCCAAGGCCAGCCGGAAGGTAAGCCTCTGCGTTCGCAGGAAAACGATTTCCGAAAGAGCCATAAACGCCGGGATTGTGGCCAGCATGACCGCGGCAATGCCGGAAGGCACGCGCCGCTCGGCCCAGAACAGCAGTCCATAGTCGAGGACAAAGATCAGGATCGCGAGTAAAGATACTGAGGCCCACTGGCGTACTGTTGGTGAGTTCTCGCCCCGCGCGATCACCCAGCCATACAGAGCGAGCCCCGCCCCCAAGAAGCGCATGGCCGCCAGAAGAAATGGGGGGACCTCGCGGACGCCTACGCGAATGGCTAGGAATGTGGATCCCCATACAAAGTAGATAATCGCGAAAGCTAACAGGATCTTCCAAGTCGGGCGGTGGTTGGCGGCCTGCATGGCGGATAGCTACCGACAATCTACCAATTCCCCTGCCGGATTGCGCTTGTCGGCCGGATCGCGACGTGCTCATAGCCAGTCCATATTGTCCGTTCGATGGGTACGAGAAAAATGACCTGCTCGCAATTCGTCCCCATCCGTCACCCAGGGGAAAGCAGGATGAGTAGAAATTGATCCAAAGGAGTCCCTGCTCTTGGTGGTGGGTCAACCTGGAATCCATCCAGCTTTGACAAGCAGTTCGTGTGCGACCTCGTTCAACATATGATTGTCGTTGGTGACTCTAAAATCTTCCAATTGCGCACGGTCGAGGATCGCGTTCAATTTCGCGACGCGAGCGACATACTCCAGTTGCAATGCACCGGATTCCCGCATCTTGACTCGCTGCTGCATCGTTTCAAGGCTAGCAACGAGTCGGCAGACGACCATGCTCGTTGCTGAAACCGCGCCACGACAGAGTTCCAGTTCGGCGCGATCTTCTATCGCGCGTGCCAGCAAGAGCCGACTCACGCCCAGGAAGGCGTAGTTCTTGCAGATGGCTTGAAGATTGTTATACATCACGGCATCGTTGCCAGTTGCGGACGGAAGATGCGCGAGGCCGAGCGCGTCCAAATCGATGGCCGCGTGGACGATGTGACGCAGCGCAAGGATGTCCGAAGCTTCGCCTAGAACGGTTGTCTTGCCCGCTCCCATTGAGCCTGTGATGATAAGCAACGAATCCGTAGTCGCTCCCGTGCTGCTCGATCATGCCGCTGGTTCAGGGCTCGGGTGATGCAAGGATTTCGATATAGTCCAGAGCCGCGTGCTCTTCCCCATCGGGAACACCTTCGATGCGGATGGTGTCGCCGGGGCGAAGCGCCAGCCCAATGATTCGTCGCCGTGTAGAGGAATCGCCGCCGGGTTTCGTTGCGGGCAAATGATCGTCCGCGACCCATTCATCGACGATCTTATTGCCGACAAGTACGCGAAACTTTGACTTGCCGTTGTTCTGGTCAAAATACTCTACATCGACCTCATACTTGCCAGCAGCACCATCGAAAGGGAGAGTCGCGGAGCATTTCTGTGCTGCAGGAGCGCACTCGATCGCCTTTCCGCCCGAAGCAGTTTCACGTGGAACAACCTCAAACGGCACGTAGCCTTGCAACTGCATCGCTTCGGCCTCAACGCGGCCAGGATAATGCCCAACTCGGCCGAACTGATCGGCGATGCCGGACATTTGAAAAAACCAATTGCAGACGGCGTCGCGCCAGACAATCGCATGTCCCGCCTGAAATTCGAGCCGTCGCAACACTTCCTCGTATCGCTCCTCGTCCACTTGGCCTTTTAACGTTTTCCATTGGTTGACAAAACCTGCCGCGAGTTGCGCCCCCGCATAATGCGAATCGTAAATATGCTGGATGACCGTCTTTCCCGAAGTCAATTCGTAGGTGTACGGAACATGATGAAAAAATAGCAGCAGTTCGTCCGGCGTGGTCTTAAGAGATTCGTACATCTTCGCGACGGGTGCGCGATATTGATCGACATAGCCCGTGCCCGTGGCGAATGTGCGATCCATTCCAATTCCGTCGCGATCGGCGCGATGCCACTGTCCCCAGCCGTTTCGCTCAGAAGATTCGACTCCCGGCCCGAAATGGCTGCCCACAATATCGGTGAGCGTGCCCGCACCCAGGGGACCCGTATAACTTTCATAAACGGCCCAGGACGAGGCCAGCATGTTTTTGATCGTGCGCACGACAGTCGGGTCGTTCCCAAAAGTGAGGCGCGTCCATTCCTCCGCAATCGCTTTCGAGTCAAGATTTGGATCCCACGCCAACTGCCCGTACCCATAAAGATTCGCCATTGCCAGCGGATGACCCAGCCAGTTGGTGTCCATGCCGACGTTCACCACCGCAACGAATCCGCCAATGTGTCGGTGAAAAGTTTTTCCGGCCACAATGTCCTTCACCGGCGTAGGCCCCTCGCCGGCGTGCATATCGAAATCGAGAACTTGCTTCCACATCGTCGGAAGAAAACACAAATGCCGCTGCTGGCCCGTATATTCCTGTGTGACTTGCAGCTCGATCGCTTCATTCGTTTTCTCTAGCCCGCTGAAAAGTGGAGACACCGGCTCTCGAACCTGAAAATCAATCGGCCCGTGTTTGATCTGGATGATCACATTCTCGCCGAACTTGCCGTCAAGCGGATGGAAGTTGTCGTAGGCCGCCTTCGCCCGATCGTTCTTGGGATTGGTCCAATCGAGATGATGGTTGTAAACAAACGCGCGATAAAAAACGATTCCGTGATGTGGCGCGAGGGCGCGCGCAATTACATTGGCCGCATCCGCCGGCGTGCGACCGTACGTCGCGGGGCCGAGGCGGCCCTCTGAATCCGCCTTAACGACTACACCCGCAAAATCCGGAATCAGTGCGTAGAGTCCGTCAAACTTCTTCTTCCACCACTCGGCAACGCGCGGATCCGCCGGATCAAACGTATCTAGACCGCCGATCACCTTCGGGCTGCTGAGATCGACAGAAATAGAAAGCCGAACTCCCCACGGACGAAACACATCGGCAACGCGTGCAAGCTGTGGCAGAAAATCATTTTCCAGAACGCGCGGATTGGCGTTCACATTGTTAATCGCGCATCCGTTAATTCCGATCGAAGCCAAAAGCCGCGCGTATTCGCCTGCACGCGTTAAATCGGTTCGCACATTACCGCTTTCAAAAAAAATCGACGGCCCCGCATACCCCCGCTCAATTCGCCCGTCCAGGTTATCCCACTGATCCACCCACCGAATCGGCGCGGAGGGCTGCTGCGTTTCGTGCAAAGCGGAAATGCTTTCTTCTCGCGCGATCTTGCTGAGCAGTGCAAACACGCCATACAGAACGCCACGCTCCGTCGTTGCCGTCACAATCAAACTGTCGAAGCCGTGGAATTTTTCAGTGGAAAGCAGGAAGCCGTCATCCTTAAGCTCTGCACTTGCAAGAAAACTTGGCGAGCCGCCTCGTAATGCGGAGAGCGTACCGATGACGATGGCCCTCTCTTGCGGAAGGCTCCTGACTTCGCGCAGGTTGCGTCCCAGCATTCCACGAACGCCGCGAAGCAATTCGGTTTTCGCGGAATTGAGCACGGGAGAATCGCCGAGAACGACCACGGTCACAGGCAAGTCCGAGTACATCTGCGCGGCAAGCTTCTCTAGCGGCCCATAGCGCAGCCACGCGTCAGCTCCGGTTTCGGCGCGCGCACTCATCGCTCCAAACCCACAAAACAGCAGCGCGCCACAGATCGTTATGTGTCGGAAACGGTGCATAGGATTGGCAGTCTATAGCATTCCAACTGCCCGGCCGTCTTGAGTGTGAAGCCGTGGCGAAATCTCGGATTCCACAACACCGCGCAGAAAGATTCGCCGTGTACGTTAACGGCCGTGCTATAGTACCAGCCGTTTTTCAGATTACAAGTATCGCTATTTTTTCTCGGAGGTTTTGATGAAGTTTTTTTCTCGCGCTCGGCTCGCTCTCGCCGCGTCTGCGGCGTTCCTCATTTGCGCGCCAATCTTTCTGCGCAGCCAGGCCCAGGACGTTCCCGCCTACCTCAATCCGAAGCTGCCCATTGAAGAACGACTCGCCGATCTACTTTCGCGCATGACGCTCGAGGAAAAAGTCGCGCAGATGGAAGGCGTCTGGGAAAACCCCGCTTTCATGAAGACTCCCGAGTCGCGCTTCGTCGATGACAAGGGCGCGTTCCTCCCCGACCATGCGGCCATCCTGCTGAAAGAAGGCATCGGCCAGATGTCGCGGCCCAGCGAAGTCACCCACGGCCCACGCGAAGAAGCGGAGTTCACCAACACGATGCAGAAATGGATGAAGGGGAGCACGCGCCTAGGCATTCCCGTGATGTTTCACGACGAATGCTTGCATGGCCACATCGCCGACAAGGGCACATCTTATCCCGCGGCCATCGGCCTCGCGTCCACCTGGGATCCGGAGCTGCTATACGAAGTTTTCACCGCCGATGCCGCGGAAGCGCGCGCCCGCGGTGTGCACGAATGCCTTGCGCCCGTTCTCGATCTCGCGCGCGATCCGCGCTGGGGCCGCACGGAAGAAACCTACGGCGAAGATCCTTACCTCGTTTCGCGCCTCGGCGTCGCGGCAATCAAAGGCTTTCAAGGCGACGGCCCTGGCGTCGACAAATCGCACGTCATGGCTACTGCGAAACACTTCGCCGTTCACGGCCAGCCCGAAGGTGGCACCAACGTTGCCCCCGGCAACTATTCTGAGCGCGTCATCCGCGAATACTGGCTCAAACCGTTCGAAGCCGCCGTAAAAGAAGCCCAGGTCCACACCGTGATGGCCTCCTACAACGAAATCGACGGCATCCCTTCCCACAGCAACAAGCATCTGCTCACCGACATTCTGCGCCACGAGTGGGGATTCAACGGCGTCATCGTCTCCGATTATTTCGGCATCATGGAACTCATTCGCGTCCATCACGTCGTCGCAGACAAAGATGCCGCCGCGCGCATGGCGCTCGACGCCGGCGTGGACATCGAGCTGCCGTTTCCAGACGCCTTTCCCGGTCTCGTTCAGCAGGTGCACAATGGCACCGTCTCAGAAGCAGCTATCAATCGCGCCGCCGCGAGCGTGCTTCGCGCAAAATTTCTCGCCGGACTTTTCGATGATCCCTACGTCGATCCCGCCTACGCCGAAAAAATCACCAACAGCCCCGATCATCAGAAACTCGCGCTGCAAGCCGCTCGCGAAACGCTCACGCTTCTGAAAAACCAGAACAATCTTCTTCCGCTGGATACCGCCAAGTACAAACACATCGCCGTCATCGGTCCCAACGCCCACGACATGCACCTCGGCGGCTACAGCAACAAGCCCGGCCGCGGAGTCACTATTCTCGACGGGATCAAAAATCGCGTCGGTTCCAGCGCGGAAGTTCTCTACGCCGAAGGCACGAAAATCACGGAAACCTTTCCCGACTGGGACGCCGACAAAGTCGAACTTGGCGATCCCGTTAAAAACGCTCAGCGCATCGCGGAAGCTGTCAAAGTCGCGCAGAAAGCCGACGTCATCATTCTCGTGCTCGGCGAAAACGAACAAACTTCCCGCGAAGCGTGGGCTCCCGAGCACAAAGGCGACCGCGACGATCTCACGCTCCTAGGCAATCAAGACGATCTCGCCAAAGCCATGCTCGCCACGCACAAACCGGTCGTCGTACTTCTCCTGCATGGCCGCCCCAACGCCGTCACATACATCGCGGAAAACGCGCCGGCGATTCTCGACGGCTGGTATCTCGGCCAGGAAGGCGGCACTGCCGCCGCCGAAGTCCTCTTCGGCGACTACAATCCCGCAGGCCGGCTACCCATCACCGTTCCGCGCACCGTCGGCCAAATTCCCGACTACTACTACCAAAAGCCTTCCGCAAAGCGTGAGTATCTCGACGACACCACCAAGCCGCTCTTTCCTTTCGGCTGGGGTCTGAGCTATTCCACGTTCAAGTACGAAAATCTTGCTCTCGCGCCCGCTTCGATTGGTCCCGAAGGAACCACTCGCGTCAGCGTGAACGTAACCAACACCGGCAAAGTTCGCGGCGACGAAGTCGCGCAACTCTACATTCGCGACGAAGTCAGCTCCGTAACGCGCCCCATCAAAGAACTGCGTGGCTTCCGCAGGATTTCGCTAAATCCTGGCGAGACAAAAACCGTGGAATTTTCGCTCGGCTTCGAGGAACTCTCATTCCTGAATCGCGACATGCACAAGGTCGTCGAACCGGGAACGTTCAAGATTATGGTCGGCGGAAATTCCGTCGACTTGATTGATACGACTCTGACGGTTGCAGAAAAATAATCGCGGTTGCGCGCGTTCAGACCGTAATCAGTAGCTTGAGGCTTTCGCAAGGAGCGCATCAAATCGCGCTGTAGCAGCAATCGTAAATTGAATTACAAAAGGTGAACCGTGGCCCAAACTTCAATCGCACCCATGACGCTCGGCATCATTGTTGGAAACCGGGGCTTCTTCCCCGGTCATCTCGCCAGTGAGGGCCGTCGAGATATGATCGCCGCGCTCACAGCTAAAGGCATCAAGCCGATCGTGTTGGAAGAGAGCGATTCGAAACACGGCGCAGTGGAGTCCCTGCAGGACTCCAGAAAATGCGCCGACCTCTTCAAAAAACATCGCGAAGAAATCGACGGCGTCGTGGTCACGCTGCCGAACTTCGGCGACGAACGCGCCATCGCCAACACGCTTCGCTGGGCGAATCTAGGCGTTCCCGTCCTGATGCAAGCAACTCCAGACACGCCCTCGCGCATGCTGATCACTCATCGCCGCGACAGCTTTTGCGGAAAAATGTCGGCCTGCAACAACCTCTCGCAGTACGGAATCCCCTATTCGCTAACCACGCTGCACACGGAAGCTCCCGACTCCGAAACCTTCGCCAAGGATTTGGATTGGTTCCTGGCCGTGTGCCGCGTCGTAAAGGGTCTCAAACGCCTTCGTATAGGCGCGATCGGTGCGCGCCCCGCCGCCTTCAACACCGTGCGCTACAGCGAAAAAATTCTCGAAGCCAACGGTATCTCGGTCGAGACGCTCGACCTTTCCGAAGTCATGGGCCGAACCGCCCGCCTGAAAGACGACGACCCGAAAGTCACCGACAGAATCGCCGCCATCCGCAAGTACGTCTCGACGCAAAGCATCCCCGATGCTTCACTCATAAAGATGGCCAAGCTCGGCACCGTAATCGACACGTGGATGCGCGACACCGAAGTCACCATCAGCGCCATCCAGTGCTGGACGTCTCTCGAAGAATTTTTCGGCGTCGTCCCCTGCACAGTCATGAGCATGATGAGCGACCAAGGCCTCTCCAGCGCCTGCGAAGTCGACGTCGCCGGCGTCATCGGCATGCACGCCCTGCAACTAGCCTCGCAAACGCCCAGCGCCCTCCTCGACTGGAACAACAACTACGCCGACGACCCCGACAAAGCCGTCTGCTTCCACTGCAGCAATCTGCCGAAACATTTTTTCAAGGATGTCCGCATGGACTTTCAGGAAATCATCGCCGGCACGGTCGGCAAGGACAACACATTCGGCACTTGCGTAGGCCGCGTCAAGAGCGGCGCCATGAGTTTCGCACGCTTCTCCACAAACGATCTCGCCGGAAAAATCTCAGGCTACGTCGGCGAAGGCGCCTTCACCGACGATCCCCTCGAAACCTTCGGCGGCGCCGGCGTGGTAAAAATCCCGCACCTCCAAAAACTGCTTCGCTACATCTGCGAAAAGGGCTTCGAACATCACGTCGCCGCAAATTTCTCCACAGTAGCCTCCGCCGTCCACGAAGCCACCACCCGCTACCTCGGCTGGGACGTCCACTCGCACTCCGCATAGGCACAAAAGGTGTACCATCGCCGGCGGAGCCCCGCACGCCTACATGACGCCCGCACTTCCGTCCGAGCAGGACTCGGCTCTCACCGGCCACCGATTCTTTTTCCTTTTCCTTCTTCTCTTGGCCACCCTAATTCTCTTTCCCTATTCCCAGTCCAGCCGCTTCGGCCACTACGCCTTTCTCGTGATCGGAAGCTTCGCCATTCTCATCAGCGTCTATGCGGCCAAAATCCACCGCGGCCTGCTCGTCCTTGCTATCCTCCTTGCCCTTCCCACACTCTTCCATCGCATCTTCCTCACTAAGGCCGAGCTGAGTTCGTTCTCCATATTCAACGTGTCCCTCAGCCTTGTTTTTGACTTGCTCATTGTCGTCGTCATTTTCCGCCACGTCTTCGCCAGGGATCGCCCCAATTCCGAAACCATCTTCGGAGCCCTCTGCATCTATCTGCTGGTAGGATTCAGTTTTGCCAGCCTCTACGAAATGGTAGCCGCGGCGCAGCCCTACGCCTTTTATTTCGATCCCCACACCAACCTCCACGCCGTTCCCGCACGCTTCGATTTCATTTACTACAGTTTCGGCACCATGACCTCCCTCGGTGCCGCCGGCATCACCCCCGTCTCGCCTCAAGCCCGCTCCATCACCATCCTCGAAGCCATCCTCGGCGTCCTCTACCTCGCCGTCCTAATCGCCAGACTAATGGGCGCCTACCGCCCCAACTCCAACTCCTGAGCAAGCTTTCTGGCCCGTGCCGCAGCCGCGGCCCGCGTCAACTTTCTGTGGCGCACACCTGCCACCAAGTCATTCCGAACGGAGCGGTCCAACGCATTTTCTTTCCGCTTCGCTCCTGCGAAGCGGTGGGCCTGCGCAGTGAGGAATCTCTCTTCGCTTCGCCGTGCCTTCACGACACCGCCCACCCGCCCTCGCAATACCACCTACAATCGCTCCCGCTCGGAATAAAATGAGACCCATGACCACCAGAATCTCCGTCGACAAAAGGGGCCGCATTGTGCTCCCCAAAGCGATCAGGGAAGAGTTCAGCCTAAAAGCTGGTGACGCACTGCTCGCCGAAGCCGAACACGACCGCATCATGCTGCGCCCCACACACCAAAAAGCTCTTCTCAAAAAGGAACATGGCATCTCGGTCTATCAGGGAGAGCCTTCGAGCATATCGAGCCTGAAACTAATCGATGCAGAACGGGCAAAACGCCTGCAGTCTCTACTCGGTTGAGGTTGTCGGAGGGTCCAACTTCCGACGTGGACCCTCCGACCGGCGCGCTCGAATCTCTAATGAAGCTGCAGCGTTTCGCCGACACTTTGGAACTCAGCAGCTGCCTTGTCCCTCCACATCTGTTGCTGTTCGAGGTCAAACTCTTCAGATGCGCAAGCCTTTACCGTCAAATCCCCTTGGCCACAGACTTGCCTTACTGCACCACATCCACAAAAAGGAGGCTCGCTGTGGAAACCCTTAGATCCAGAGCGCCCATCAAATTCGCCTTCCTTTTCGGTACCTTGACCATGCTCGGTACAATCTTCGCGAGTCTCTACTTCGCCTTCCGCGGTCGCTGGCAGCACGGGGAAAGCTTCCTAGCCTCGTCTATTGTCTTCGCCTTAACCGTGCTTCCCGCACCGTACCTGGCTAGCAGAATGGGGTGGCTTGTGCCCCGCATTTCTCTCCGGCGCTCGCTGCTGTCGGTCGTCCCGCTCGCATTTGTGCCCATCGCTTTTTTCATTGGGATGGCGGGTTGGGGAGACCCGCAGGAGCATCTGATCCGCAGGATACTGCACGCCACGCATCGAGAGATTCCAGAACATATCGTCGGCTCGCTCATCCTGGCGGGCGTCATCGTTTTTGGTGCCGCGGCGATCAGCTCGCTCTGCTGGATTTCTCTTTCCGTCCTCACTAAAAAATGGCGCGCCCGCACGTTACTGACTCTCTGCGTTGGCTGCTCACTTCTTTCGGCCCTGTTTTGGGTGACGCTATTTGCGGGGAACTCCGAGAATCCGGCCTTCGTTGCCGGCCTAGGTTTGTCGATTGCGTTCGTCTGCGGATTCTTGTTCGCTCTGGCGATGGAGATGAACGCCACATCACACGGACTCTCGATCTCTTTTCGCGTCGCCTCCGCCGTTGTTTTCATCGCTCTCCTCGGCGGAGGAACCTTTGTTTTCGCGAAGAGCTCGCCGGAAAAGCGCTTTCCCAAGTTGGAATCTGGCCCACTCTGGCAGTTCGACATCGGATCGACAGGATGTCATCCCTCAAGGGGAGGGCCCAATTCATCCGCGGCCACAAACGAAATCGCCTTTGCAACCTACAAACTTCTTGGAATGGCGTTCGAGACGAACGCGACGCCGCTGCCAAACAACAAATGGGAATACAAGTCGTGCATTTTCACGGTTGACGCAGCCACGGGCTCGAAAATCGCACAACTCTCCATTGACGGGGACCAACCCATCATCAATGGAAACTCCGACGGCCATTTCCAATTACTCGCGAGAGGATTTTGGACGACCTACACCTCCGATCTGAAACAAGTCGGCGAACCTAGGCCATTCGAAAAATCCAAGGAAGGTTGGACCGCCGCCAAATGGCACAATTTTCGCAGCGACTCGCACGGGAAGCTGTTGTTTGACAGAGAGAGTGACACCAAAGTTCTGGCTCAGTTTCCCGGCGACATGATTTTCATTCATCCTCTTGGGAGCGAACGAGTTTTTGTGACCGGCGGCCGGCAATTTTCACTCTTTCGCTCGGATGGAGCGCTAATCTCCACGGAAACGTTCACGCGCGAAGGCGTAAATTTTGCGGCGCTCTCCGCAGATCATCGCCGGTTTGCCATGGCTGTGTATTTATGGGGAGTCGAGATCCGAGCTATCTCGAGGAAGAGAAAATCATCGTCTACGACGCGGACACTGGCAAAGCCATCGTTTCCGTCCCATCGGACCCGCTGCCACAACGGCAATCCTGGGCCGCTATCTCCCCCGACGGAACTTTGCTTGCCGTTGGCGCCCAAAACACACTGCGGCTCTTTCGTTTGCCTCTGTCCGCGCCACAAGGGCTTCGTTAACAGCTCAAAACTACAGGAAACTGGTCTTCAAAATATTTTTCTGTCAGCCATTTGGTTTGGTCATCATCCTCGGCTCATACGCCGGTCTTAAACCGCGGATTTCAGCCTTTTCCACACATTTCCACAACCGTATCAGACTGCTAAACGCCCCGCCAACTCCTTCCGATCCTTCCACTTCCGCCACTCGCATTCGAATCCGGCCTCGCTGTTCGAATAAACATCCAGTTAATAAACAAAATGATAGACAGTCGGTACTTCGCTCTGCTACCATTTCCTATGCTTGCCCTGTTTCTCCTGAGTCGCGAAGGGAACCTCGAAGGGTTTCGGTCGCGCCGCATTCTCTCTCTCCTTTGTAGGTGCGGGTCTTCAGACCCGCTCTTCGCTTTCGGCCGCCGCCCTCGCCCCGAATCTGACTCACACTTCCCCTCCTCCTTCGTAAACCTTAAAACCCTTCAACATTCAGACTTTCAAACATTCTTCCGACCCATCTCCTTTAGAATCACAACTTTTGCAGACCCCCACCAGCTAACTACCATCGAATCACACCTTTGCAAAAAACACGGGAGGGGGTGGGGGCAGCCACGCACTAAATTCACCCAACCACTTCCTCTTTTTCCCACAGCCGCACGTCTGCGCGCGCGCAGCGCCACCTGCAACTCTAATCGTTTCATATGCTTACTTCACGGTTCTCTGGATACCCCGGGGGTGGGGTCTGCTTCCAACAAATCGCCTCAATCCCCTCTTCCGCTGGTCGCCAGGTCCCAATCTGCTCGTCCCTCCACGAATCACGCGATGGACATGGGCTCTGGGCTGCTCCGTCCCTTTCAACTTTCAACTGTCGACTGTCAACTCTTCAAGTACAATCCCCGCGCTCCACTCAGTGGTCCCGAAGTTCACTGGTTGGGCCAACTCCTCCATGGGGGATCGATGAGCGCTAGCCTACGGCTCCAGGAAATACGCGACGGCTTTGAGCGACCCTTTTGGGTCGCCAACGTCAGCGAAATCTTCGAGCGCCTCTCTTACTACGGGGCGTTCTCCTCGCTCGCCGTGTATCTCCAGGAAAAGCTGAACTTCTCGACCGAACAGACCGGCACGCTCACTGGCCTCTTCGGAGGCATGGTCTGGTTCCTGGCGATTTTCGGCGGTGCAGTGGCGGACAAACTCGGTTTTCGCCGCGCTCTCTCGATGGCCTACCTGATTTTGGCTGCGGCATACTTCCTGATCGGTTCGATCGGCGCGTCGTGGCTCGCACCAGTCCGCGGTGCGGTTCCGCTCAGCTTATTTGTCGGCGTCATACTCATTCTTCCCGCGCTCGGCATCGCTCTCGTAAAACCATGCGTCGTCGGCACCACCGCCCGCGCTTCCAAAGAAAATGTCCGCACCCTCGGCTACTCCATTTACTACACCATGGTGAATATCGGCGGCACTGCCGGCCCCTTCGTCGCCAACTGGGCGCACACGCATTTTGGACTCGAGAGAGTTTTTCGTATTTCCGCGCTCAGCGTTTTCGCCATGTTTTTCCTCATCTTTTTTTTCTTCCGCGATCCCCGTAAACCAGGCGACGAACCAGCCCCGAGTGTGCTTCAAGTAGTGCGCAACTTTCGCGCCGTGATCTGGCCGCCGCGATTTCTTATTTTCCTTCTCATCTTCACGGGCTACTGGATCGTCTTCTGGCAGCAATACACCAGCCTGCCTGGCTTCATCCACACCTACGTGGATGCCAACGCCCACGTCGAGCTCATCCTCATCACCGACGCCGCCATCGTGGTCTGCCTGACCTTCATCGTCAACTATCTCGCCCGCAAAATCCCTCCATTCCACGCCGTGATTCTAGGAACTGTAATTTCTTCCATGTCCTGGCTAGTCCTGTCGTTCTGGCCAACGGTAATTGGCGCAGTCGTTTCCATCGCAGTGCTTGCCATCGGCGAAATCATCCAACAACCTCCCTACTACGCTTACATTTCGCGCCTCGCGCCTCCAGGCCAGCAAGGCACCTACATGGGCTTCGCATTTTTGCCGATTGGAATTGGCTCGCTGATCGGAGGCTGGTTCGGCGGCACGATGATGCACCACTTCGGCGAAGTCGCTCATCATCCCGAGCGCGCCTGGTGGGCCATCAGCACCGTCGGCTTCGCCACTGCTCTGCTGCTCTGGATTTACGACCGCGCCATCAAGCCAGCCGCGCAGGAGCCTTCAGTGCAAGAGGTAGCGCAATGAGCTCGAAGCTCACCAACTCGCGCTCTTCCCGCTCCGCCGTTTGTAGGGGCACGATTCATCGTGCCCGCTTCACCGTACGACCCTGCCGGTGGCTCGGCACAAATCTTCGGGCTAGAACGCACCATCCAAATTGTTCTGAGGTTTTTCTCTTACTGTCGGCTGTCAGCTGTGAGTTGCCGGAATTCGTTTCCAAACCCTGCTCGCGGGCTACTCACTATTCACCACCCACTACTCACTCTCTTCTCAATTCACCATGCGGCGGAGCGAAGCGAGCGCCTGCCGCGCCAGCGAATACCGCGGTTCGATTTCGAGTGCCTCTTGAAAACACTTCATCGCGCGCGCATACATTTCCTTTCCCAAATACGCACGGCCCAGATTGTAATGAGGAAAATGCCGTGGCTCATAGCGGCGCGCTTCGACGGCGCGCTCCAGCCACGGAATCGCTTCGTCGAATCGGTTCAGCTCGATCAGATAGGCGCCGATGTCGTTGTAAGGATTGCCAAACTCAGGATCGACTTCTATCGCGCGCTTGCATTCGGCGATGGCGTCTTCGATGCGGCCCTGAAAATGGTACGTCCAGCCGAGAAACGTGTAGGCCTCGGCGGTGGGGTGCAGTTCGAGCGAAGACTGATAAAGCTCCACGGCCCGGTCGTAGTCGCCCTCCATCTGCGCCTGATAGGCGTCCTGGAGGATTTCCCACGCCCTAGTCAGGGTTTCCTGGCTCATGGTGTAAATTGTTAACACACGGTTTTGGGGGCGTCAAAAGTACGAGAGTCCCATCGGTGCACAGGAGCAACCTGTACTTTGTGCCGGGTCGCGGGGGTGGAAATTGCGGCCATAAAAAGAGAAGATGGGGGCGCACTTTGCAGGCTGCATAACACGCTACACGGCAAGGTAGTTCGCCCGCGAAGATGCTGGCGCTCAAACAATTTTGCAGTCCATGACGAAGGGGGAGACGTGAAGCGAAATTATCTGATTTTTGGGTTCGCGCTGTTAGGCCTGTCGATGGCGGCATTGGCGCAAGATCCGGCGGCAAAGCCGGCGCCAAAAAAGACGACAACGGCCAAAGGCTCCGCAACCAAAGGCAAAGAAGTGTTCGATCAGAAATGCGGCGTCTGCCATTTCGCGGATAGCGACGCGAAAAAAATCGGCCCCGGACTAAAAGGAATTTCCAAGCGCGGCACGTTTACCGTGAACAACAACAAGTTCACCGAAGACACCCTGAAAACCTGGATCGAAAATGGCGACTCGCTGATGCCCCCGTTCAAGGATGTTCTGGACGAGCAGCAGATCAAGGACGTCATCGCCTACGTAAAAACGCTGTAGCGTGTTTAGAACGATTGCCACTCGCTAGTTTGTAAGTCAGCGATCGAATGCGAAATTCCGTGAGTGAGCATGGATCTCGCGGAAGCGTCTGGATTATCACGAAGGACTTCTGATATTTGTGGGAATAAAAAGCCCCTGATGGACTGAGTGATCAGGCCATCAGGGGCAAACTCAAACGGGAGACCCACCCAGGCACGTAGCGCGGTCGGAAGTGGCGGCCAGCAAACTCTGCGTAAGAGCGCCAGCCGATTCTTGTGCGCTGTGTCCGGGCCTATTCTCTGCGAAGCAGAGAATCTACTTCAGGACGGCGTCCTTGAACGCCTTCGCCGGACGCAAGCGAACTACGGTCTTGGCCTTGATCTTGATCGCTTCGCCCGTTTGCGGGTTACGACCCATGCGCGCCTTGCGGTGCGCTTTCACGACGCGGCCGATGTTCGGAATGACGAACTTGCCCGCGGCGCCCTTGGCTTCTTTCACCGCAAGCTTGAAGAGCTCTTCGAAAAAGAGCACTGCGGTTTTCTTGGGTGTGCCGCACTTCTCGGCGATGTGCGACACGATCTTGCTCTTGCTCATTGGCTTGGCTGCCATCTAGTCTGCTTATCCTCCTGTATTTACTTTCCACCCCGAAACGAGCGGGGCAGGCCGCGAGCGGAAATCCCCTGTGTTTCTGCGGAAAAACTCGGGCCGTTGGGCACTATAGCCAAGCTGAAAGCGGAACGCAAGGAAAAATCGCAAAAAAGGCCGGAAAAATGCGAATTTTTGGCGAGGCGCTTGTGAATAACGCGCAGAAATGCCTCTTCCCGCGATTCGCAGCGTAAAACTTTCCGCGATCAGAGTGCGGCGAGGCCGGAATAGAAATGCGCGATGGCTTTGATGCCGCCGAAATAATTTTCGAGAGCGAGATGTTCATCGGGAGCGTGCGCGTTTTCGTCGGGGAGTCCGAAGCCGATGAGCACGCAGGGAACTTTGAAGGTGTCATGCATCTGCGTGACGAAGGGGATTGATCCGCCTTCGCGAATGAAGGCGGCTTTTTTCCCGAAGCCCTTTTCGAGGGCGGTCTGAGCGATCTTGAAAATGGGCGCATGGAACGGAGCTACCCACGGCTTTCCGGTGCTGAGCACTTCGAATTTGCATTTAACGGACTTGGGCAAAAGTTTGCGAACGTGTTTTTCGACGAGGGCCGCAATTTTGTGGGGATCCTGGTTGGGAACAAGGCGCGTGGAAAATTTCGCGTAGGCTTTCGAGGGGATCACGGTCTTGGCGCCTTCGCCTTGGTAACCGCCCCAGACGCCGTTTAGTTCCAGAGTGGGCCGCGTCCAAAGTTGCTCGACAATCGTAAAACTTTTTTCACCGAAATAGCCCGGAGCGCCAACGGCTTCTTCGAAAGCTTTTTTCTTCCAGGGCAGCGCGTTTAACGCTTTGCGCTCGGGCGCGGAAACCTTTGCGACTTTGTCGTAGAAGCCTGGAATGGTGACGCGAAAATTCTTGTCGTGAAGTTTGGCGAAGAGTTCGGCGAGAATTGTCAGAGGATTGGGAACTGCGCCACCATACACGCCAGAATGGAGATCTCGCGCGGGGCCGGTCAGTTCGATCTGATAGTAATTTAATCCGCGCAGTCCATACGTGATGGAAGGCACGCCCTTCGCAAGCATGGATGTGTCGGAAACGACGAGCGCGTCAGCTTTCAGCTTTTCCTTATTTTTCTGCACGTAGTCCCAGAGGCTGACGCTGCCGACTTCTTCTTCGCCTTCGATCAAGACTTTTACGTTGATGGGCAGCTTGCCATTTACTTTCTGAATGGATTCGAGTGCTTTCAGATGGATGTGGACCTGACCTTTATCATCAGCGGTGCCACGGCCAAAGAGATTGCCGTTGCGAACGGTGGGTTCGAACGCGGGTGAAGTCCAAAGATCGAGAGGTTCCGCGGGCTGCACATCGTAGTGGCCATAAAAGAGGACGGTGGGTTTGCCGGGAGCTTCGAGAGATTCGGCATACACGAGCGGGTGAAGATTTGTAGGAACGATTTCAATTTTCTGGAAACCGGCGGCGCGAAGATTGTCGGCCACCCAACGAGCGGCGCGTTCGATGTCCGGTTTGTGTTCGCTTTTCGCGCTCACACTTGGGATTCGCAAAAATTCGCACAGCTCCGCGAGATGCTTGTCGCGATTACCTTCTATAAATTCAGCAAGGTCCGTCATGGGGCTCCCGGGGGCGATGAGTCCTTTCGAATAAATTCCAGCGAAACCTGGTGCTTATGTATGTGCAGCGGAATGAGTGCGGACTTACAAAACAGCCCTCAGCTGCTTTTTCCTATTCTAGAGCGAGGGCTGCCCTGCGCACAAGCGGGCTGGAACGCGAGCTCCAGATTAGCTTCCGGTTCACCGACAATACGTCCGGAATGGTGTCGCGGCCGGGGAATTGGGAGTATTGAAATTACATAGCGTTTTTATTTTAAAGTTTGAATGCACAAACCAGAACGCCGATGGCAGCTATCCAACTTCCTACAACCCGTACTGCAATTCTGGTCCACGGCTTGTGTAGAGAGCGGACCAGACCGATCCCGTACGTCAGAATTAGTATGGCAGACGTTGCCAACCCTGGAATGAAGCGCCAGGCAGACATCGAAGTTGTGATTTCTAATCCGTTTGCGAAACCGTGCAGCGAACCAACTATGGCTACTAAGAGGATCGTTACGATGCTCGGGCATGAAAATGCCAATGCAACCGCCAGACCCAGGAACGGAATCACGGCCAGAATTACCGCCGGTAGCCACGCCGGTGCCGGCACGATCAGCGCTAGGCCTGCGCCAAACATGAGAGCAAGCGGAAAAATGCCGAGAGTCAGCAAAGACGCCTTTCTGCCCTGCTGCCCCGCAAACAGCGCGAGTGCGATCCACGGCAGGAGAAAGTCGAGCGCGGTCAGTGGGTGAAGCATTCCTGCATAGAAGTCGCCAACTCCCTTGATGGGGTGTGCGGCGACGACGGAGGGGACAAGCAATGCGATCAACAAGGCCAGACCCGGCGCCCAAACGATCCTTCTTATAGGGGCAAATCTCATTCTTAGTCACGCAAAGTGGTGCACCAACAAAAATAGACCTGCGAGTGAAATGGCACCACCTGCGAAACGCAAGACTCGTGCGCCCAAAGGCCACCGGTGGATCAAACCCATGGCGATGCCGCTGACGTGCAACAAACCGGTTGCAAGTACGAAACCGGCGCCGTATGCCAGCGGATTTGCGGCAAGCGGCAATTCCGTTCCGTGCGCATAACCGTGGAAAATGGCGAAAAAGCCGACCAGCAGGGCCGCAGCTACCAACGAAGGCCGCGCTTCCGAAAAAATCATGAGCCCGAGAAGAAGAGCTGAAGCAGCGATGCCAATCTCGACACCCGGCAGCGGCACTCCACGCACGCCCATGGCACCACCTACCGACATAACCAGCGGAAACGCCACCGGCAGCGCCCAAATGGCAGGGGCACCCAATTGAGCGCCCCAGATTCCCACAGCCACCATGGCCAGGATGTGATCGATGCCCGTTAAAGGATGCAGGAATCCGCTAGCGAAACCGCCCGCCACGCCGGCACGGTTATGAGCCAACACGGTGGCAGGCGCAAACAATGCGCTAGCCAGGATCAGGAAAATTATCGTTGGCAAGGATTCGCGGTACCGATTTGTCATTCCAACTCACCTCATTCCTTGCTACCAAAAAATCGCATCGAAGCGCTGCAAAAGCGTCATGGCCGCGAAAGTTCCGATCGAATACGCCGGAATGGCACGGGTCCAATTAGGCCATCGAATTTCCAGAGTCGCCAGCGAACGCACAAAGCCTATGAACACGATTACAAACCCGAGTTGGCCCAACTCAACACCAACATTGAACAACAACAACGCGAGAGGAATATCCGAATGTGGAAGGCCCATATTGCCAAGTGTGCTTGCGAACCCAAGCCCATGGAGCAACCCGAAAGCGAAGGCGACGATCCACGGCGCGCGCTGGGCGATTCCGCTCTCGCCGCGCTGCGAGCGCACGAGCTCCGCCGCGAGAAAGAGGATGCTCAAGGCGATCGTCGCTTCCACCGGGGCAACCTGGACGTGGACGAAGCCGAGGGTCGCAGCGGCCAAAGTAATGCTGTGCGCGACTGTGAACGCAGTGATTGTCTTCACGAGCGAGCGGAAATTGTGAACGAGAAGCAGCAGCCCGAGAACGAAGAGCAGATGATCGATCCCGTACAAAATGTGCTCGATGCCAAGACTCAAGTAGGTAGTGGCCAAGTGGACTTTGCTGGGAGCGGACTCAACGATGAATGACGGCGCATCAGGGGTGAGCCGCGTGACCTGGGTGGTCCCATCGAGCCGCTGCAACCGTACCACCACGTCAATCACAGTCGAAGTAAGGCCGTCGATGGAGATGGCTCCGCCGGCGATGCCCCCCACACACTGCGCCGTCCAACGGTCGCTGAAAGCGTTGTTGACGACGGTCGTTCGAAGCTCGCCAATCCTCTGGCAGTTTGCGGGTAACCGCACGTAGACGCCAAAGCGAAGCTCCTCCCCACGTCCTGGGACTTTCCACAGCACATCGTAGGTATCGGCGCTGGTTTGGCGTAATTCGAGGTAAGCGGGGCGAACCTCATGAGCAAACACGCCCTCGGCTAAAAAAATAAACAAGAGAAAGGGAACGAGGGAATGTTTCATGGTTGGTCTACGCCAATCTGGGCCTTCCGCTCAGGCGAAGGCTGCGGGAGTTCCACCGTTACGGTGTAGCGGTTCAGAAGGCCTTGGTAGAATTTTTCATTCGCTTCCAAGCGATATTCGTTGGCCCATTCACGACGAACAGCATCAAGCACTTCTATCAACTGGGGGATTCTTCCGTCCGTCCGCTTGCTAACGTAAACCAGGTGCATGCCCAACCCTGACTCAACAGGACCTTGCCATTTGCCGACGGGCAGTTCTCCCAAAGCAGCAGTAAATTTCTCGCCGAAGTCCCTGGCAACGTCGCGCGCAGAAACGTCCTGAGAGCTTGGCTCAAGCAGGAAAGGATCTCCCATCGTCGAGAGGTCGGCTTTTGCTGCGGCGTTGTTTAACTTTGCAAGCATTTGTTGCGCGTCAGCGTTCAGGCGGCGGCCGTGACGAGCCGGATCGAGATAGATCTGGCTGAACGTGAAATGCTGATCCAAACGAAACTTATCCGGATGGCTGTTCAAATACGAACGGAGTTGGTCCTCGCTGGGTTCGGTCTGCGCCGCAACATCTTCGGAGATGAACTCCATTTTCTGCCGTAGGCGCTGGCGAATAGGAGCATCGCCCCGGTCGAGTCCAAGCGCCAAGGCCTCACGGTAATAGACCTCCTCACGGACGAAATCGCGAACAAGGCCCGTCAGCTCCTCTTCATTAGGGGGGCGCTGATGGGCACGCGTAAACGTGTCTTCCAGATGTTCGATCTCGCCTTGCGTGACGACGATTTTCTTGGTGTCCCCGCTAGTGCGTCTATTCACCAGGTTGGAGGCGAAAAGCAGAAGAGCCCCCAGTAGCAGAAAATGTGCGAGCGGTTCTCGTAGAAGCTTCGTGAGCATCGTCCGACCGTGCAACTATTTCTCCGGCGTGTACCAGATGGGCGAAGTGTACGCGCGTTCCTGTCCCTTCATGGACACTTCTTTGGGCATAGTGATTCCGAAGTATTTCGCGTCATAGGCGGTCCAGCGAGGAGTGGGAATTTCGAGCACGCGGACGTAGTAAAAAGCCCGCTGAGAGGCGTCGAACTCCGGATCCTTCCAAACGGTAATCAGCTCGGAGGCGCCAATGGTGTTGGTGTAGGTGGCGTTGGGCACATCCACGGTGTCACCCACCGGCGTCTTGCAACGCCCGTCCGAACCAATCTTTCTGTTGCCGGATACTGCCAAATCGTAGATCTTCTCGTGCGTCTCGCCTTGAGTGTCGAGCCAGCCCTTGATGATCTGAACGCGATCGAGATTCGCCCCAATGGGATCCTTGAGCGCGGCGACCAAGAACGTTGGCGACTTGCCGGCGGGCGCATCGCGCAGATCGCCCCCCATGGGTACGCCCTTGGTGTAGCCGGGCTCAGCGGGATTGCGGGTCTGGGCGTCTCTCGCATCAAACTCCCATCCGCCGAAGAAGCGCACGATCATGCGCGGACCTGTGGTTGCGTAGACTTCTTTTCGCTGCATGGCATCGAACAGGGCTTCCCGAGTGTTGCCTGTGGCCCACACACCTGCATAGCCAGAAGCGGCCTGTTCCCAACCCATGATGACGGCCTTGTCTGTCTTGACGAACGGATGCGTTGCGCGGGTAGGGCTCGGTTCAGAACTGGAAGTCTTGCCCCAGAAATTGTCCTCATCCGCGGTTGCGAGAGCGGTGTGCGTGTCGGTGGATCCGATCATCCCAAATTTGTATGGATTAACTCCCAATTCCTTTTCGAGCTTCAAACCATTCCTGAGAGCCGCACGCGCGTATTCGAATTCCAGCATTTCCGGCTTCTTCAACTCGCTCAGATCGAGATTGCCCTTATCCCAGGTTTCGTAACCCGCGAACTCGTCGTTGGGCGAAAGGAATGGATGAGCCTCGCCATCGCCTTTAATCTGCGTGACTTCGTAGATTCGCTCGCGCTGAGCGCGGGTCTGCGCGTATTCGCGGTCAATCGGCTTTCCGGTGAAGGACTCAATGATGGGAAACATGCGGCCGTTGCTCAGATTGCCGTTGTGGGCTATGGTGAGCACTTGGCCGCCGGTCTTTTGTTCATAGTCTGCCATCCACTTCCAGAGGTCACGGGGATTGTCGCTGCCCAGCGGCTTCTGGGTAGTGTAAGGCTCGACCATGCTTGCCTTTTCTCCATTCTCCCGGAAAATGATATTGCGGTGCAGGTTGTTACCCCCCGTGTTCGAGGTCCATTCATAGCCGATAAAAGCTGTGAATCTGCCCGGTTCGTTGGCCTCGTCGGCCGCCTTAATTGTCTCGTCCCATGCGGAGCGATACTCAGTTGTGCCAGGAAGGGGGAGCAGACCCTCAGCCATTTTCCCTTGTGAGAAGCTGGTAATAATCTCGATGGCCGCTGTTGCACCCTGGCCGGAATGCATCAGGTCGTACCATCGCCTACCTTGGGGGAAACTCAAGATTTTGGAATTTCCACCGAAAAGCTCGGGGAAGAAGCCAAATCCGTCCGAATGATCGGTCACAGCAATGAAGTCGAGGGGGCGCGAGAGTTTTGCGCGTTGGCCAGTGGAAGTCGTAATTTCGTTGCCTTTTGCGAAAATGTACGCGTCTCTTGGTCCCAGACGGGCGCCGAAAGCGCCAGCGTCCATGGAATAGGAAGTATGTACGTGGGTGTCGCCCCAGTAGACGTGCGTCGGATAATTGTGGTCCGCGTAGGGAGAGTAGGGCTTTTTGGGAAAAACTTTGGCAGCCGTTTCTTTGTCCAGCGTGTCTGCTTCCTGGGCACTTGCCGGAGTCGAAAAAATCCCGCTCAGCGCCAGGCAACTCCAAAAAGCAAGAGAGATGCCGATCCGGTTCAAACATGAATGTTCGATTCTCATGTTTTCCTTTCCGCCATTCCAACGCTATGGTCCCTGGTCGATGCGACCCCTTACTATCTTTTTTCTCTTGCTAGAGAAACTTGGGCGTTCTACCCGGCCGGGGACCCGATCTGGACTTCCCACAGCGGAATCAGCGAACAATATTCCCGATTTCCGACCAGACACACTGGCAATCTCGGCGAGAGGCTATAAACACGCTGGTGACAGGGTAACTGGTAAAACTAACAGTACGCACAGAAGACCGTCTGGGCCCGCGGAATCGCTCCCGAGTGACGGGCTACTTGGAAGCTATTCCGGGACAGGAGTCCCGTTGTGGGAAGATTCCGTTGCGAGGGTAACTCTGCCGCGAGCCGGTCGCGGAAGGATCGAGCGCCAGACAGCGGCGGTGGTTGCTTGTGAGGAACATATGTCCTGCGGACCAGTCTGAGGAGTTTGTGGAAGAAGCCGGTGATCGCGATATGACCGGGACAACCTCTCCAACACTCCGGCGCAGTGGGAGGGACTCTCCGCTGATCCATCCCGCGAGAGCAAGCCTGCTGGCTTACCGCAGATTTAGAAGCTCGGTTTCTGCTGCATTTGCTGCCGGGTTTTATCCCGCTCCTCTTGCTGCACTGCGAGAAGTTTGTACGCGATATAATATTTATAGATGTTGGCAACGTAGGTGACCATTTCCATGCCGACCCTTGCCGCGGCAACCAACTCCACGCTATCAATCGAAACACTTGGATCCTGGCCCTTTTTCGCCGCTTCCTCGCGCAAGGAGTGAATCCTGCCCGGACCTGCGTTCCTTAGGTCCTCCGAGGCTAATCGAACTCATTAAAATCCGGCTAAGAATCCGAGATTCACAGCCAAGCCTGCCGGGACCTTGACGCAGCAGGCAGAAGACTCTTGTGTCCACCTGTCAGTTTTGACAGTTCACATAAACTCGCCATTTTGCGTCACTAGTAGCTTCCCTGACAAGTTTGCTATGGGGAGTTTATGGATGGGCTATCTCAACAATTCCCAACCTGTCGTAACGATAGGCAAAATACCTAACATTTTGCCCCGGCATTCGGGCAAGTAATCAGGTGAGTCACCAGGAGAAGAGAAATGAAGCTCAGAGCTACAGTTCTTTCCGGAGTTGTTTTGTTGCTAGGAACCTCGGCGTTTGCCCAGGATTACCCCAAAGTAGAAACATCACCGGCGTTCATGTATATCCGCACGCCTACCTCCTTCACCGTTCCGTTAACGGCGCCGGTGGCGCCGGGCCAGAGTTTTAACGCGGATTTTAACTGCGTTGGCGGCGGTGGCACGATCGCTTACAACGTGAGTAGCGTGGTCGGCATAGCGGCTGACCTGGGTGGCTGCAAATATGTTGGTAATACCGTTCCTGCCTTGTCTTCCAAACTTAGCGGCAATGATTTTACTTATATGTTCGGGCCGCGGTTCACGTATCGAAAGAACCCCAAGGTCCAGCCATTTGGCGAGATCAACTTCGGCGGGAATCGCCTGAAGCTCAGCTGCGACAGCGGGACTTCGTGCAGTGGTGTTTCCTATAGCAAGAATGCTTTCGCCATGACGGTAGGCGGTGGCTTTGACATCAACGTCAACAAGAAGCTCGCCATACGACTTATCCAGGCGGAGTATCTCTACACGCGCTTCGGCAATAACTGCAATTTGGCACTCTGCAGCAACAATAATAATCAGAACAGTTTTCGGCTGAAGAGCGGGATCGTTCTAAAGTGGGGTGGTGGTCCTCCGCCTCCGCCACCGAATCGTCCGCCAGTGGCTTCCTGTTCAGCCACTCCGACCTCGGTTTACGCCGGGACGGGTGAAATGGTGTCCGTACATGCGGACGCCAGCGATCCGGACAACGACCCTCTTACGTATGCGTGGAGCGCCACGGGAGGCACCATTGACGGTGCGGGTGCCCAAGTCCGTTGGAGTTCCAATGGCCTTGCATTAGGCAGCTATACGGTTACAGCGCGTGTGTCAGACGGGCGCGGCGGTACGGCCAGTTGCTCGGCGGAAGTCACTGTAGCGCCTCGGCCCAATCGTCCGCCTACAATGAGCTGCTCCGTGGATCCGAGCTCGGTGCATCCTGGCGATCGTGTACATGTCACGGCCAGTGCGAGTGACCCGGACAACGATCCCTTGACCTTTACCTGGCAATCGAGCGGTGGCCAAGTCACAGGATCTGGAGCGGACGTTCAAGTTGACACCACTGGGTTGACGGCCGGGAGCTACACGGTAACCGGAGCCGTCAGTGATGGGCGCGGCGGCACAGCGGACTGCCGTGGCCAATTCAGCGTTGAACTGCCGCCACCTCCCGCGGTAGAAGCCAGGCTGGCCATCCGCAGCATCTACTTCCCGACGGCCCTGCCTTCCTCCGGAAGGCCCAATGTGGGGTTGGTCGAAAGCCAGAAAAAGACGCTTACTTCGCTGGCCAACGACTTCAAGGAATATCTCGCGCTGAAGCCCGATGCACATCTCGTCCTTGAAGGGCATGCGGATCACCGCGGCACTCCGGAATTCAATCAGGCCCTTTCCGAGCGGCGTGTGGCGATCACAAAGCAATTCCTCGTAGGGCTTGGCATTCCTGAGGCGAGCCTTCAGACCAAAGCGTTCGGGGAAGAAGAAAACATGACGGAAGACCAGGTAAAAGCACTGGTCGAACAGCATCCCAACTTGAGCCAGGAACAGAAGGACAAAATCCTGGCCAACCTAAAGATTGTCACACTGGCCCAGAACCGGCGCGTGGACATTACCTTGAGCAGCACGGGTCAACAGTCCGTTCGCCAGTTCCCGTTTAACGCCGAAGATTCCTTGACGCTGCTCAGCCCCAAAGTAGCAGGGGGCGGAGCAAAACCTGCGGCCAAACCAAAACCATAGGGCCAGCTAAGAAGGTTGATAGCAACAAATAAAGCCGGGGTGGGCGAGGAATCGCTCATTCCGGCTTCTGTTTTGCGAGCCGCTCCGGCTAGAAGCTCCGTTGCGAAAAGGTTCTTTTCCGAGCTTACTCGGGGGCGGAGCCATATGGGGTCGAGATCGGGCGGCAAACTGGGGCATGGCGGTTGCTTGTGGGGCACACCTGTCCTGCGGGCCAGTTTACGGTGTTTGTGGAAGAGGCCGATGATTGCGGTATGAACGGAACAACCTCTCCAACCCACCGTCGCAGCGGGCGGGCGTTTCACAAGATGCGGTTGCAGGCGCAAGGCCGCGCGCACAACGGGAAGAAGTTTAAAGAGTCTTGCGAGACCGTGGTGGTGAACGCGCACGGCGGTTTGCTGATGATGAAGCATGAGATCGATAACGGGGAGATGCTCGTTTTGACCAACCCCGAGACCCTGGAAGAGCAGGAGTGCAGGGTGGTGTATCAGGGGGAGCCCTGCGAACGGGGGCAGAGGATTGGCGTGGAGTTTTTGACGCCGGCGCCGCGGTTTTGGGGATTGGAATTTAGCGAGTTGGCCACGCGGGGAGACGAAGCAGCGGCGGTTCATTGAGATTCGTGCGGTGGCCTATGCGGGCGGGCCCTTCGAAGACTCAGGGTAAACAAGCTCCGCGGCTACAGCTTTAGCGGCTGTAGCGCGGGTTCGACGGATGTACCAATCGGCAAGCCGCCAGAGTAGAAGAACGGCGACGATTGCGCCGTAGATTAGCGGGCGCAGGACCGCGGATTTCACCAACCAGTAGTAGTGAATCACACCACAGATTGCGCTTAGGTAGATGAGCCGGTGGAGCATTTGCCAGCGGCGTCCGCCGAGACGGCGAATCCATCCGGCTGTGGAAGTGATCGCCAACGGAATCAGCAGAACAAAAGCGGCGAAGCCAACCGTGATGAAGGGGCGTTTGTAAACGTCCTTCCAGATAGCGGCTAAATCGAAGGACTGGTCTGGACCGAGGTAGGTGAGGAAGTGGAGGCAGGCGTAGAAAAAGGCGAAGAGGCCTAGCATGCGGCGAAAGCGAATGAGATCTGGAAGTTTGAGGAGTTTGCGGAACGGCGTGATGCAGAGAGTGATGACTAGGAAGCGGAGCGTCCAGTCGCCGGTGGCGTGTTGAATAAACTCGACGGGATTTGCGCCGAGGTTTGCGGTGAGAGCGCGCCAGACGAGTATGCCGAGAGGCACGAGGCACAGAAGAAAGACAGGAACTTTGGTCCACTTGTTGGAGAGCAGCGGGGGCACGCTTCGGATAAGCCTCAGTAAAATTTCTTCAGGTCCATGCCGGTGTAGAGGCTGGCGACCTGGTCTTGATAACCGTTGAACATGAGCGTGTTGCGCTTGAAGATTTCGCCGAGGCGGCGCTCTTTGGCCTGGCTCCAGCGCGGATGGTCGACGTTGGGATTCACGTTGGAATAGAAGCCGTACTCGCGGGAGTTGGCGAGATTCCAGGTTGTGGGCGGCTCTTTGGTGACAAATTTAATTTTGACGATGGATTTGATGCTCTTGAATCCATACTTCCACGGAATGACCATGCGGACGGGCGCGCCGTCCTGATTGGGAAGCGGATCGCCGTACATGCCGACGCAGAGAAGCGTGAGCGGATTCATGGCCTCATCGAGGCGGAGACCTTCGACATACGGAAAGTCGATGCCGCCGTATTTGGCTTCGGGCATTTGGCTGGGATCATAGAGCGATTCGAATGCGACGAACTTTGCTTTGTCCGTGGGCTGAACGAGATTGGCAACGACGCTCAAAGAAAAACCAATCCACGGAACGACAATCGACCAGCCCTCCACGCAACGGTGGCGATAAATGCGCTCTTCGAGCGGAGCGAGCTTGAGGATTTCGTCCATGCTGAATTTGCGCTTGGTTTTGACTTCGCCCTCGACGGAGACGCTCCAGGGTGAAGTGCGGAATTTTTGTGCGTTCTTCGCAGGGGCGCTTTTGTCGACGCCAAATTCGTAGAAATTATTGTAATGAGTGACGTCTTCGAGCGTGTTGAGTTTTTCGGTGGTGCTGAAGGGACTTTTTAGCAGGTTGGGAAATGTTGCCGCTGCGAAGACTTCTCGCGACGGGGACGCGAGTTCCACGAGATTTTTTCCGGCAAGGGCGACGGCGCCAGCAAAGCCCATGGCTTGAAGGAATTTGCGCCGGTTGAAATAGAGCTCTTTGGGCGTGACGTCGGCGTAGGTCAGTTCGGGTTTGCGTTGCAGCAGCATTTGCTATGTGCCTTCCAGGGTGAGCGCAGGACCTTCCTTATCCTTATATATAGTACGCAGCTATAAATACATTGGATGCATTAAGTTTATTCCCGGATTCCAGACGAAAATACGCGTTTTTTCGCGCTAAGAGTGGCTGCCGATGCGCTTCAACGCGGTTTGAGCGGCCAGAACGCCGTGATATTGCGCTTCTTCGAAGATGGAGATGCTGCTGAGGTCGGAATTCGCGAAGAGGAGGCGGCTGTCGCGCGAATCTCGACGCGTGAGGCGTCGTCGTTCTTCGGAGAAAACCGAACCGACCGCCGGGCGGATCATGGCATGGCCCATGCGCATGACGTCGATGCGGGAGACGCATTGGCGGATGTCGGAGTGGACGCGCTCAAGGTCGTGGAGGATGGCTTCCTTCCAATAGTTCCAGTCCTTGTCGAGGAGGAGTTGGCGGTTTTGCGCGGGGGTGCCTTCGGCGAGAGCCCAGTAGAAGGTCCAGACGGTGCGATCGATATGCGTCCGCAAACTTTGATGCGTGGCGTCGACATAGCCGAGCGTAGGTGATTCAAGAAAAACGGTGTCCCACGTAGGTTCAGCTCCGCGGGAGTCGGGGAAGCGCTGGAGAGTGAGGTTGGCGGTAAGCCACGGAGAATAGACGAAATCGTGGAGACGTGGAAAACCTTCGACCAAATATGGGGCGAGGAAGGTGGGCGCGGCAAAGATTACACATTCGGATTGAAATTCGGTGTCGCCGGCGAAGACGCTGACGCCGCGTTTGGTTTCGGCGATGCGATGAACGATTTGATCTGTGCGGACGTTTTCGCCGACGCGTTCGAGGAGACGTCGCGTGATCCAGCCGTTGCCTTCGGGCCAGGTGAGCGGACCTTTTTCTTCGGCTTCGCGTGAGGAGAAATAGTGGACTCCGGCCCAAGCGGACGTGTCTTTCGCGAGAGCGCCGTAATCATCGCGGCAGGCGTAGTTCATGTACCAGTTTACGAGGCGCGAGTCGCAGCCTTGTTGCTGGAGCCAATCGGAAAAAGAAAGACGATCCAATTCCTGGAACTTTGCGGAGCGGCCGAGTTCGAGAGGGATCGTGAATTCGCCGGTGGCGCGGAATTTGGCGAAAAGATCTTCGAGATGTTGAAACTGGTCGCGATCCTTTTGCGTTAGGCCGATGGCGGGTTCGAGGCCTTCTTGCCAGCGGCCGTAAAGGAAAAGGCGTTCTTGCGGCGCGAAACAGAGATCGCGTTCTTCCCACTGGCCATTTTTCAAGACGCCGAGATCTTCGAATAGTTCGCGAACGTATTCGGCTTTGGGACCGGGGACGGGGACGTAGTGCGCGGCCCAAGGGTAGGCTGTGATTTCGTTTTCGCCCCAGCGCGCGTTGCCGCCGGCTTGCGGATTCATTTCGAGGAGGACGAAATCGGTGAATCCGCGTTTGCGGAGGCGCCAGGCGGCGCTGAGGCCAGCGATGCCTCCGCCAACGATGACGACCGGAAATTTTTCGACACGCTTCGGCGGAGGAAACGAAGCGCGGTCGCGAAGGAGGTGGCCCATCTGAAAGGAATCGTTGACGAAGGAGCCTGCAATGGGGCGATCTGTTTTGAGTGAGAGTCCAACTAGGGCTGCGCTGCTGGCGCGGAGAAATTTTCTGCGCCCAACCTTCAATGACTGATGTCCTTCCAGTCGTTTTCGTAGGCGCGGACGAGGACCTGGCTATTGAGTTGATTGGGAGGCATGGGGAGCGGAGCCATGTCCGGAGGAAACTGGAAGAGAGCGGGAAGGCCTTCGACGTTGATGAAACGGAGACCGCTGGGAAGTGAAGTCGGAGGAATGTATTCGTGCGTACCACCCAGGACGAAGCCCCATTCTCCGAAGCTCGGGACGTAGACGTGGTAGGGATACGTTTGCAGACCGGCCTGTTTGAGCGTTTGGGCGATGCACCAGAAGGAGTCGCGGGCAAACATAGGCGAAGTGCTTTGGACTACCATCAGGCCTTGCGCGCTGAGATGGCGGGCGGCGGCGCGGTAAAAAGCTGTGGTGTAAAGTTTGCCCAGGGAATAATTGGTGGGGTCGGGAAAATCGACGACGATGAAATCGAAACTGTCGGTATTCGAATCGACCCAGGGAAAAGCGTCGGCGTTGACAATGTGAACGCGCGGCGAGAGAAAAGATTTGTCGTTTAGCTTGGTGAGCATCGGATGCGTGGAAAAGAGTTTGGTCATTTCGGGATCGAGATCAACGAGGGTGACACTTTCGATTTGCGGATACTTGAGAATTTCGCGGACGGCGAGGCCATCGCCGCCCCCGAGGACGAGCACACGACGCGGCGTGGGAACCGCAGCGAGTCCGGGATGGATGAGAGCTTCGTGGTAGCGGTATTCGTCGCGAGAGCTGAATTGCAGATGGCTGTTGAGAAAAAGGCGAAGATCGTCTTTGAATCGCGTGAGGACGAGATGCTGATAGCGCGTGTCGCGAGCGAAGATGATGTCGTCGGCATAGATGTTGTCTTCGGCGGTGGCGGTGATGCGGCGGGCGTCCGCCATGCCAATTCCGAGGCCGCAGATGACGACGACGCAAGCGATGCGTAAAGTGCGCGCGCCGGAAAGTTGCGTGGAAAACAAATACGTTGTCCACAGCGCGACGCCGGCGTTGACGAGACCAAACAGCATGGCGGAGCGGACGAGGCCAAGATGCGGCACGAGGAGAATGGGAAAAAGCAGCGAAGCACCGAGTGCGCCGAGATAGTCGAACGTAAGAACGTGGGCGATGACGTCACGAAATTCGTAGCGATCGCGCACGATGCGCATGAGCAGCGGGATTTCCAGCCCCACAAGCACGCCCATGACGATCACGAGGGCGTAGAGAATCAGTTCGAAACCTTGCGTGAAAGCGAAGGCCATCATCAAGAGCGCAGAAGAAAAACCACCGATCACACCTAGCAAAAGCTCAATCCAAACAAAACGATAGACGAGTCCGCGATTCAGATAACGCGAGAGCGCACTGCCAATTCCCATGGCGAAAAGATACGTGCCGATGATGGTGGAAAATTGGAAGACGCTGTCGCCGACGAGATAGCTCGCGAGCGTGCCCGCGACAAGCTCATAGATGAGCCCGCACGCCGCAACCAGCAGCACGGAAATGAAGAGCAGTATGCCCATGCGCTAATGAATAGCCGCGGCAATGATGATGCAAATGCCGAGGGACATCGCGCCGACCAGAATGGCGAGCGCCATGTTGTGCTCCTGGACGATTTCTTTCCAGAGATGGTACGGCGTGAGCTTGTCCATCACCAAGAACGCGATGATGAAGATGAGCATGCCGATCAGGGCGAACACGAGTGCAGAAACGATGTTGGCGAGCGGAACGAGGTTCATCTTATTTGCCTCCGGTGTAATGGTGATAGAAGCCGTAAACGGAACGATAGGAGCCGGGATTATCACGGACGGACTTGGGAACATTTTTTATTTGGCTGATCCTGTCAAGACTCCAGCCTTGATACTGGGCGAAGCCGGCGCCTCCGAGTACCAGGAATCCATACGCGAGATAAAGTTTTCTGAACATTTGTGATTACTCCGTGTTTCCGATTTGCATCGGCGGATGATCGCTTTCGGACCAGCGCGCGCGTTCGAAACTGATGGAGCGCCACGTGATGGCGATGGCCGGAAGCAACAGCGCCAGAAACGCAATTCCAAAAAAGCCTGGGACGGTGACGTTTCGCTTCACTTCCACCGAATAAGAGATGGGCGGGTGCTTGGGATCGACTTCAGGCTCGATGCGCAAATAATAATGACCTGCGGGAACGCTGGGGATGACGACGGAATCTTTCGTGCTGCCTTCTGACCACGAGCCGTCGCTGTCCGAGCCGTAGTAATAGCTGACTTCGCGGCCAAAATCCCAGGCTTGCCCGGTGTCCTGATTGATCAGCGCGTAATTCAGATAGATCCAGGAGTTCGAGACGTTAGCGGAAGTGGCGACTTCAACGTTCGAGGTCCGGCCTTCCAAATCGAACGGCTGGGTGACAAAGGAAGCTTCGCCCTTCGGCTCACCGGAGTTCAGGGAGTACGTGGATTCGAACGCCGTGCCTTTGCTCGAGACGAGGTCGAATCCAGCCATCAACACGAACAGGAAAATGGCGAACGCGAGAAATGCTCCCCAAATACCTTTGACATTTTGGCTGACCGGCGACGGCTGATTTTCGTAAACGCCGACCGCTTCCGGCGGGCTGCCCGGCAGATTGAAAGATTTCCAGATGTCTGCGCCGTACGTGTATTCGCCGAGCGACCATGTGACTTCGTTGGCCGTTTTTTCCGCGGAGAGAACGCGCGGCGGTTTGACGTATTCGGTAACGGCCGCATGTTCTCCGACGCGCACCTGCCACGGAAATTCGCCGAGAACGTAATTCGTGTTGGCGTCGGAGGATTGAAAGTGTTTGTAGATCTCGCCGAGATAATTTGCCGATGCAAACTGAACGACAGGAATTTCCTTGCAGACGCTGATGTCATTCCAGTGGCCATTGTATTCGGTGAGGTAGCGAATGGGTTTGTACGGATTGAAGAGGACATATTCGTGCCAGTAATAGCTGATGCCCTCGACCTTGATGCCGCGCCGTTGGAAACCGATGACTTCGTAATCGGTGCCGCGAAGTTTGCCCCGCGTGCCGAGAGGAATGAGCGGAGGAACTTCGCCGGTGATGACTTGAAATTTTTGCAGAATCTGAAGATTGGGGTCCTTGGCATCGAGAATGGAATGGCAACTTTCGCAGACTACAGTTTCGGCGTGACCCAGCGCGCGAAGTGTAATGGCCGCGCCGCACTGCGGGCAGTTCAGGGCCTTCGGTTGAGGCTTTGGCGGAGTCGAGAGTGGCGGCGTGCCTGCGCTCATCACCAGCCCTCGAAACTGCGGAGATTTTTAAGTTTGAGATCGTCGAACTCGACGAATTCACCGAGATAGAGAGTAGGCTCGTCATCGCTGA